>ERZ773022.4-NODE-4-length-259259-cov-23.552372_pt1 | contig 259259 bp, 228 predicted proteins | sample MGYA00580839_ERZ773022 | MGnify/ENA primary metagenome ERZ773022 (study PRJEB29015, sample SAMEA2738020) | human oral metagenome | biome: human oral; feature: human-associated habitat; material: dental | place: China | collected 2044 ...
GGGCGCACGCAGCGCGAAGGCCAGGCCAGCCTGGTCGAGGTGGTCCGGGTCGGTCACGAGCACGCAGTCGATGCCGTCCTCCAGCGCTTCGGCCAGGTGGTCGCCCTCAGCGCCGAAAGCGCTGGCCAGCTCCTGCCCTGTGGCGCAGACCGGGGGCACGCACTCCGGGGAGTCGCCGAGGACGGGGTCAACGAGCACGCACAGGTCATCGATTTCGATGAGCAGGGTGGGACCCCCCAATGGGGTGATCCTGCAATCGAAGTCGTGCTTCCGCCGCGTGAGCATGGGTCCTCCTGTGTCCGCGTTCGTCGTCCCTGCGAGGCGGTGGCCACGGGACAGAACGCGGCGTGAGCGCACGAGGCGGCCCCGGCCTCGTCGACACGTTGCGCGCCGACGCGGCGAGGGTACCGCGGAGCCCTGGCCGGCCCCGTCGCGTCGCCGCGCGACCGGGAACCGTCACCTGGGGCGGGCGGGCCCTACCGTTGGCGGGGGCGGGCGGTCAGGCGGATGCCCGCCCACTGGCTGCCCACGGACGCGGCCGTCGTCGAGTGCAGGCCCGCGATAGTGGCGGCGTCCTCCACGTCTGCGACGGGCAGGGAGCCCGTGCGGCCCGGCTTGGGGATGAGGACCCAGATGAGCCCGCCGTCGTCCAGATTGCTCAGGGCGTCCACGAGGACGTCCGCGAGGTCCTCTTCCTCAGCGTCATCCGCGCGCCACCAGACGATCGCGCCGTCCACGACGTCCGCGTAATCGACGTCCACGAGCGGATGCCCCGTCTCCCCTTCAATCGCATCGCGCACGGCCTGATCGACGTCATCATCGACGTAGAACTCCTGCACGATCGCATCGGACGCAAAACCCAGGCTCACTGCCATCACGCAGCACCGCCCATCAACGAGCTGACGCTCAATGTCATATCAACGTTCACGCCTTCATCCTAGGGCATGGAAGCTACTGGAATGCAAGGGATAAACAACCATGAAACACCGCCCCGGCGGCTGCGCCGCCTGAGCTGGGAATTCATCCTGCCGCGACCGCGCTCGCTCCGGTGATACGCACCTCATAGTGGATACGCAAGGCAAACACTCGCAAAGCCACCCCAATAGTGGGACAATGGTCCCGATATGTGCGGTGTCGCCAGAGGACACCGCTCACGCAGGCTGCGCAAGCAGCACCGAGTCAAGCGAGAAGGTACACCGTGAGCCAACTCCACGAGTCCCACCCCGTCGTCGTCAACGGCCTGATTCCTCAGGTTCCCGACAACGATCCCCAGGAGACCGCCGAATGGGTTGAGTCCCTGTCTGGGCTCATCAACGAAAAGGGCGGCCCCCGCGCACGCTACATCCTGCTGCACATGCTGGACGAAGCACGCCGCAACGGCGTTCAGCTCCCCCAGGAATACACGACCCCCTACGTCAACACCATCCCCGTTGACCAGGAGCCGTACTTCCCCGGCGACGAAGCCATGGAGCGCGAATACCGCCGCTGGATCCGCTGGAACGCCGCCGTCCAGGTGACGCGCGCCCAGCGCCCCGGCGTCAAGGTGGGCGGACACATCTCGTCCTACGCCTCGGTTGCCACCCTCTACGAGGTCGGCCTCAACCACTTCTTCCGCGGCAAGGACCACCCCGGCGGTGGCGACCACGTGTTCTTCCAGGGACACGCCTCCCCCGGCCCCTACGCCCGCGCCTTCCTCGAAGGTCGCCTCTCCGAAGAGGAGATGGACGGATTCCGTCAGCAGGTCTCGACCAAGCACGGCCTGCCCTCGTACCCGCACCCGCGCCAGCTTGAGCACTTCTGGGAGTTCCCCACGGTCTCGCTCGGCCTGGGTCCCGCCGAGGCCATCTACCAGGCCTGGTTCGACCGCTACCTGTTCATGAACGGCATCAAGGACACGTCGCAGCAGCACACGTGGGCCTTCATCGGCGACGGCGAGATGGACGAACCCGAATCGCGTGGCATGCTCCAGCTCGCCGCCCAGCAGCGCCTGGACAACCTGACCTTCGTCATCAACTGCAACCTGCAGCGTCTCGACGGCCCGGTGCGTGGTAACGGCAAGATCATCCAGGAGCTCGAGGCCTTCTTCAAGGGCGCGGGCTGGAACGTCATCAAGGTCATCTGGGGCCGCGGCTGGGACCAGCTGCTCGCCGCCGACAAGGACGACGCACTCGTCCACCTCATGAACGACACCCTCGACGGCGACTACCAGACCTTCAAGGCCAACGACGGTGCCTACGTGCGCGAGCACTTCTTCGGTCGCGACCCTCGCACCAAGGAGATGGTCAAGAACTGGACCGACGACCAGATCTGGGAGCTCAAGCGCGGCGGGCACGACTACCGCAAGGTCTACGCCGCCTACAAGGCCGCCATGGACCACACCGGTCAGCCCACCGTCATCCTCGCCCACACCATCAAGGGCTACGCCCTGGGCTCGCACTTCGCCGGGCGTAACTCCACGCACCAGATGAAGAAGCTGACCCTCGAGGACGCCAAGCAGCTGCGCGACCGCCTCCAGATCCCGATCACGGACGAGGAACTCGAGCGCGATCCCTACCAGCCCCCGTACTACATGCCGCCGGCCGACCACCCGGCCCTGCAGTACATGAAGGAACGCCGCGAGATCCTCGGCGGATGGGTGCCCGAGCGCCGCCCCGAGCGCCAGCCCAAGCTACCCGCCCTGCCGACCCGCCCCTTCGAGGCTCTCTCCAAGGGATCGGGCAAGCTCGAGGTCGCCACCACGATGGCCCTCGTGCGTCTCATCAAGGACATCATGAAGGACAAGGAGGTCGGCAAGTACTTCGTGCCGATCATCCCCGACGAAGCCCGTACCTTCGGCCTCGACGCGATCTTCCCGTCGGCCAAGATCTTCAACACGACCGGCCAGTCCTACACGCCCGTTGACGCCGACATGATGCTCTCCTACCGCGAGTCCGAGCAGGGCCGCATCATGCACACCGGCATCACCGAGGCCGGATCGGCCGCGGCCTTCCAGGTCGTGGGCACCGCCTACTCCACGCACGACCTGCCGATGGTCCCGATCTACATCTTCTACTCGATGTTCGGCTTCCAGCGTACGGGCGACCAGTTCTGGGCGGCGGGCGACCAGATGACGAAGGGCTTCGTCATCGGCGCCACCGCGGGCCGCACGACGCTTGCGGGCGAGGGTCTGCAGCACATGGACGGCCACTCGCAGGTCCTGGCCGCCACGAACCACGCGTTCGTGTCCTACGACCCGGCGTACGCGTACGAAATCCGCTACATCATGGCGGATGGCTTGCAGCGCATGTACGGCGACGCGGACGGCCGCGATCCGAACGTCATGTACTACATCACCGTGTACAACGAGCCGATCCGTCAGCCCGCCGAGCCGGAGAACGTCGACGTCGAGGGCATCATCAAGGGCATCTACAACGTCGAGGAGCACCAGAACTTCGGCGGCCCCAAGGCTCAGCTGCTCGCCTCGGGCGTTGGCGTGCCGTGGGCGCGCGAGGCTCGCGAGCTGCTGGCTCGCGACTGGGGCGTGGACGCCGCCGTGTGGTCCGTCACCTCGTGGAACGAGCTGCGCCGCGATGGCCTGGATGCCGAGGAGCACAACTTCTTGCACCCGTCCGAGCCGCGCCGTACCCCCTACGTGTCGACGAAGCTCGCGGGTCGCGAGGGTCCGTTCGTGGCCTCCTCCGACTTCGACCGCATGCTGCCTGACCAGATTCGTCAGTGGGTCCCGGGCGACTACCACGTGCTCGGTGCGGATGGCTTCGGTTTCTCCGACACCCGCCGCGCTGCTCGCCGCTGGTACCACATCGACGCGGAGTCGATGGTCGTGCGCACGCTGGCTGCCCTCGCCGAGAAGGGCCAGGTTGACCCGTCGGTCGTCCAGCAGGCGATCGACAAGTACGAGCTCTTCAACTGCGCGATCCAGGGCAATGACCACGCTGGCGAGGAGTGATCGTCGCTAGGCCCGCGCTCCTCCATCGCGGCGCCCAGCGGACATGAGGACGAGGCCGGGGATCTCCACGCGGGGTTCCCGGCCTCCTTTCATTCCCCGACAGGGGGGATAGCCCCTGCCCTCCTGACGCGAACGTCGCACAATGGAGCTATGCACGTTCCTTACGAGACCGAGAAGTTCTACTACGGTTTTCCCGTCTACATCCTGGCCTACCCCGACGACGCTGTCGGCGTCGGAATCACGACGGGGTCTTCCTCGTACTCACTGGGACAGATGGTCATGATCGGCTGCGATTCGACGACGCACGCGGCACGCTCGATCAAGCGCTCCGGCGTGTGCTCACTGAACCTCTTCGGGCCCGAGGCCATGGGCCTCTTCGAGTACGCCGGCACGATCTCAGGCGGGGATAAGCGCGGCGATGCCCACGTCGCATCAAGCAGTTATGACGGCGTCCCCGTCCTCGACGACTCCCAGATGAGCCTCGTTTGCCGCGTCCTGGAGGCAACGGAGGACGGTACCTACACGCACTTCCGCTGCGAGATTACCCAGCGCCTCGTCGCCCCCTCACTCATCGACGAGCAGGGCCGTTTCCGCTACGAGGATCTGCACACCGTCGAATACGTCGGAGACGCGCGCAGGCGCATCTACCGTTACTTCTCGGACCGTGTGGAGCGTTTCGGTACCTTCGTGCGCTCGTTTAAGGAGTCACTGCTCCCCTAGTGGAAACAACGAGGCCGGGGACCCACGCGGGATCCCCGGCCTCGTCTGTACGTAGAGGCTACTCAGCTCTCGTCGGTGCCCGCGTACTTCGGGTGCGCGAGGTTCTCGGGCGAGAGAATACGCTCGACCTCCTCCTCCGAGAGGAGCTCCATCTCGTGGATGACCTCGCGGACGGTCTTACCCTCTGCGGCGGCACGCTTACCGACGACGTCGCCCAGGTGATGACCGATCACATCATTGAAGTAGGTGACGATACCGATGGAGTTCTCCACGTACTGGCGGCACACGTCCGGATTGGCGGTAATGCCATTCACACAGCGCTCACGCAGGGTATCGCACGCGTTGACGAGCAGGTTGATCGACTCGATGAGCGCCTGGGCGATGACGGGCTCCATGACGTTGAGCTGGAGCTGGCCGGCCTCGGCCGCCATGGTGACGGTCTGATCGTTGCCGATCACCTTGAAGCAGACCTGGTTGACGACCTCGGGGATGACGGGGTTGACCTTGGCGGGCATGATCGACGAGCCCGCGGCCATCTTCGGGAGGTTGATCTCGTTGAGGCCAGCGCGAGGGCCGGAAGCCAGCAGGCGCAGGTCGTTGCAGACCTTCGACAGCTTGACGGCGCTGCGCTTGATGGTCGCGTGCATGGAGACGTAGGCGCCCGTATCGGAGGTGGCTTCGAGGAGATCGGGAGAGCCGACAACGCGCGCACCCGTGATACGACGCAGGTGACGCACAACGACCTGCTGGTAGCCATCTGGCGTGTTCAGACCGGTACCGATAGCGGTCGCGCCCAGGTTCGTCTCAAGAAGCAGCTCAGCATTGTTCACGAGGCGCTCATCCTCCTCGCGGAGCGTGTGCGCAAACGCGGAGAATTCGCTGCCCAGCGACATCGGGACCGCGTCCTGCAGCTGCGTGCGCCCCATCGTCAGGATGTGGCGGAACTCGGCGCCCTTCTCATCGAACGCGTCGGCCAGCTCATCGATGGCCTTGCGCAGGCGATTCACCTTACGCCACAGCGCGATACGGAAGGCCGTCGGGTAAGCGTCGTTCGTCGACTGCGAGCGGTTGACGTGGTCATTGGGGTTGATGATGTCGTAGCGGCCCTTGTCCTCGCCGAGGATCTCCAGGGCCAGGTTCGCGATGACCTCGTTCGCGTTCATGTTGACGGAGGTGCCAGCGCCGCCCTGGAACTGGTCGACGGGGAACTGGTCCATGCAGCGGCCGTTTTCGATGATCTCGTCGCACGCGGCGATGATCGCCTCGGCCTTGGACGGCTTCATCGCCTTGAGCTGCATGTTCGCCATCGCGCATGCCTTCTTCACCTGGGCGAAAGCACGGATCAGCTCGGGCGCCTCATTGATCGTGCGCCCCGAGATCTGATAGTTCTCGATGGCGCGCAACGTATGAATGCCCCAGTACGCGTCGTCGGGTACTTCGCGGGTGCCAAGCAGATCTTCTTCGGTGCGTGTCAACGTTGTTCCTTCCGTCTGTTCTCCGGCCGTTTTCTCCCGGCCGATGCGCCTCCATGGTAGGCCCCGTAGGCCCGAAATTCCGGCACTTTACGAACATTGGAGAAGTCGTTGAGACTCCCGTAATCAGCTCTTTCGCTAGTGATTGGACACGGCGTCAGTAACCGCGTCAAGCAGGTCAGCCAGCGTCACCCATTCCTCGACCGTAGCGTCCGTGAGCGTCACCTTGGCCTCGCGCTCGACACGAGCAACGACGGCGTAGAGGGAGACATCATCCATGTCGAGGTCGCCACGCAACGTGAGCTCCCCGCGAGCGTCGGCGGGGTCAAGCTCCACCTCGTCGAGCACCGCCTCCATCGCGGCCTCACGGGCGCGGTCCTGCGCTGTTTCGACCCTGCTCTCGGACGAGGCCGGGGCCGCGCCGGGCGCGTCGTCAGACGCATCGGGATCGACCAGCTGCGCTAAGCCTGCGCGCAGCTGGTCACCGAGCAGATCGGCGATTGAACCCATCAGCCGACCCGGTTATTCAGCCAGCGCACGGGGGCACCGGCACCCGCATGGCGGAAGGACTCCAGCTCGTCATCCCACGCCTGGCCGAGGGCTAGGTCGAGGCCCTCGCGCAGCTCCTCGTACGTGGTCGCAGACTCCAGGGCCGCGCGAATACGATCCTCGGGGACAACGACGTTGCCGACCGTGTCCATCTGCGAGTGGAAAATACCCAGGGAAGGCGTGTGACACCAGCGTCCACCGTCGCTCGAGGCGGTGGCTTCCTCCGTCACCTCGTAGCGCAGGTGCTCCCAACCGCGCAGAGCGGACGCCAAACGGGCGCCCGAGCCAACCGGTCCGACCCACGAGAACTCGCAGCGAACCATGCCCGGCGCCGCCTCTTGATCCGACCACTGGAGGTGGACCTCCTGGCCGAGCGCGGTGCCCAGCGCCCATTCGATGTGCGGGCACAGAGCGGGCGGTGTTGAGTGCACGAAAAGTACACCGCGGGTGTATGACCCTCTCATTGTTCCTCCTGTTGGCTTTGCCAGGATCGTCTTCCCCTACGCCCTAAACAGCCGAGAGTCGCAATGATCTACGCCTTAACGGCGCACACGATGTAGTTATAGGATAGTCGAACGCGCCGGGGAATGCACTCCATTCCCCGGCGCGTCCACGCCACGACAACGCTCGATGCTTAGAAACCGGCGTTGCGAATGTCTCGCAGCGCCTTCTTGCGGGTCGCGCGATCCAGGCGATCGATGTAAATGTGACCGTCGAGGTGATCACACTCATGCTGAATGCAGCGAGCCATCAGCTCCTCACCCTCGACAACAACCTTCTTGCCGTCCAGGTCGGTGCCCTCGCAGCGCGCATACCAGGCGCGCTCGGTCGGGTACCAGAGCTCGGGAACCGACAGGCAGCCCTCATCACCGTCCTGGTACTCGTCCTCGCTCAACGCCACGATACGAGGGTTGAGCACGTAGCCGATCTCGCCGTCGATATTCCAGGAGAACGCACGCAGGCTGACGCCAATCTGGTTGGCGGCCAGACCGGCGCGACCGTCCATGTCGACACCCTCGAGAAGATCCTCAACAAGGGCCTTCACATTCGGGGTGATCTCCGTGATCGGATCACACACGGTACGCAGAACCGGATCGCCGATAATGCGAATGGGACGAATAGCCATCTCACTCCCCCTTCAGGGCCGCGGCGTGCAGCTCGCGCACTCGCGCGACAGCTTCCTCAACGGGCACAACGATCGTCTCGCCGGTTCCCCGCACGCGAATCTCCACCTCACCGTCAGCCAGCGAACGACCGACGACCAGGCCGAAGGGGACGCCCACGAGCTCGTAGTCCTTGAACTTCACGCCAGCGCTCACCTTACGGCGATCATCGACGAGGACGTCCAGGCCTGCCGCGTCGAGCTGCTTGCCGAGAGACTGCGCGGTCTCGAAGACCTCGTCACCCTTGCCGGTCGCCAGGACGTGCACGTCGAAGGGCGCGATCTGAGCAGGCCAGCTCAGACCCTTCTCGTCACAGTTGGCCTCGGCCAGGGCAGCCATGACGCGGGTGACGCCGATGCCGTACGAACCCATCGTGACGACCTGAGTCTTGCCGTTCTCGTCGAGCACGGTCAGGCCCAAGGCCTTGGCGTACTTGCGGCCCAGCTGGAAGATGTGGCCAATCTCGATGCCGCGCTCCAGGTGGAGGGGGCCCGAGCCGTCGGGAGCCAAGTCGCCCTCGCGCACCTCGGCAGCCTCGATCGTGCCGTCGGCGGTGAAGTCGCGGCCCATGACCAGGTTCAGGATGTGACGCTGCTCGGCGTTCGCACCGGTCACCCAGGCGGTCCCCTCGACGACGCGCGGGTCGACCAGGTAGCGCACGGAACCGGAGACGTTGCCCTCCTCGTCCACGACGCGCTTGGGCGAGTTGGGACCGAGCACCGTGGGGCCGATGTAGCCTCGCACCAGCTCGGGGTGCGGCTCGAAGTCAGAATCCGACGCCATCTCGACCTCGGCGGGGGCCACGGAGGCCTCCAGGCGCTTCATGTCAACATCGCGGTCGCCGGGCACGCCCACGACGAGGAGCTCACGCTCACCATCCGGGTGCGTCAGCGTCACGACGACGTTCTTCAGCGTGTCGGCGGCGGTCCAGGGGCGGTCCTCGCGCGGGTAACGCTCGTTGAGCAGATCCACGAGCGCCTCGATCGTCGGAGCGTCGGGGGTCGGAACCTCAAGAGACGCGGGCACACCGGACGCGTCCTGAGCCTCGGGCACGGGGGTCGTCACAGCCTCGGCGTTGGCGGCGTAGCCACCCGGGGACGCCACGAAGGTGTCCTCGCCGATCGGAGAGGGATGCAGGAACTCCTCCGAGCGCGAACCACCCATCGCACCACTCATCGCGGAAACAATGACGTAAGGCAGGCCCAGGCGCTGGAAGATGCGCTCATAGGTGTCACGCTCAGCCTGGTACGACACGTTCAGGCCCTCATCGTCAATGTCGAAGGAATACGCGTCCTTCATGACGAACTCACGGCCTCGAATCAGACCCGCACGCGGACGAGCCTCGTCGCGATACTTCGTCTGAATCTGGTACAGCGTGGCAGGCAGATCCTTGTACGAGGAGTACATGTCCTTCACAAGGAGGGTGAACATCTCCTCGTGCGTGGGAGCCAGCAGGTAGTCGCCACCCTTGCGGTCATTGAGCTTGAACAGCGTCGGACCGTACTCTTCCCAGCGGTTCGTCGCCTTGTAGGGGTCTGCGGGGATCAGGCCCGGGAAATGGACCTCCTGTGCGCCCATCGCATCCATCTCTTCGCGGACAATGCCCTCAATCTTGCGCAGGGTGCGCAGGCCGAGGGGCAGCCACGTGTAAATGCCGGGGGCGCAGCGGCGAATGTAACCGGCACGCACCAGAAGCTTATGCGAGTTAACCTCGGCGTCGGCCGGGTCTTCACGCAGGGTTCGCAGGAAGAAAGTCGAGAGATTTCGAAGCATGCTCCAAGAGTACGGCACGCAAAGCCTCTGAGGCCACCGGCGCAGCCGTGTAGCCGCTCATCGAGCCATGTAGCGACTCAGATCGCGGCGCGGGCGCCTAGCTCGCGCTCACGGGCGCCCGGGTGCGACGCGTAGTAACGGCGTGCCATCCACCCCGGGTATGCCCACTCGGGCAGACCACCAAAGTAGAGAGCCTGGAGCGCGATGGCCGCCATGAGCGCAAGAACGCCGATCACGAGGCCGAGGGAACCAAGAGTGTCGAGCCCACGCGCCTCGCGGGCCATCAGATCGGCAGTGAGGAACCACAGAACGGACAGCAATGGCATCAGCGGCCACACGACCCGCCCCATCTCGCCAACGGTGTTGCCACCACTGAGCTCGAGACGCACCGCTACACGGCGCGCGCCCGCGCCGATACCGGACCAGGCCCACGCCCAGACAAGAGCGATAGTGAGGCCCACGAGTGCGATCAGAGCGGTGGAGTTGGCGACCATTGCGTCCCCCTTCGGACAAAAGCAACATCCCCGTTGGCGTTGCGTACGAAGCGATACTACAACACCAACGGGGATATCTGTCCAACCGAAAGGTCGGAAACGAGACTAATCAGGCATCAACATGCTCACCAACGCACGCATCGCGCAAATCACGCAGCATGGACAGCGACGAGAGGGACTCTGCGGCGACTCCCGCCCACACGAGCGCGAGCTCACGGCCCTGCGCCACATGACGCTCACGAATGTGCAGCAGCGTGCGCGACGGAGACAAAGGCAGCAGAGCGATCACACACGTGCCCGAGGCCTCGGCCCCCTCCGGGGCACCAGGCGGTGCAACGCGCATCAGGATATGATCCTCGTCCTCGATATCGATGATCGTGGACTCGTCCTCAGGCTCGAACACATGACCGAGCACGTCCCAGACGATGGACGCTGGTGCGTCAATCGCAATACCTCGGTCGACAACCACATTCGCGCCTGGAAGAACCAGGTCACCGGGCAGCGACACGTCCGCCTGAGACGCTGTCAGGCCGATGCGCCGCGGGAAGCCCGTAGCCGCCACAGCGCAAGCAGCCGCAACGAGCGACAGGCACGCGAGAGTACGAAGACGCATGTGATACTCCTTGTGAAAGCTCAGAAGTCGATGCCCGGCAGCTTGACCTCCGAGGCGGAGATGGGGGCAACCTCGACGCTACCGGAACCCGGTTCGAGCCCGAGCTCCTCGGCAAGGGCATTCGCACGTCGGATCAGCGTCTCGACGATCTGATCCTCCGGCACGGTCTCAACAACCTCGCCTCGAATGAAAATCTGTCCCTTGCCGTTGCCGGAAGCAACACCGAGGTCTGCCTCTCGAGCCTCGCCCGGTCCATTGACAACGCAGCCCATGACAGCAACGCGCAGCGGAACGGTCAGGTTCTTCAGACCCTCGGTCACGTTCTCCGCGAGCGTCCACACATCCACCTGAGCACGACCGCACGACGGACACGAGACGATCTCCAGAGTCTTGTCTCGCAGGCCCATGAACTCCAGCATCTTCGTGCCGACTTTGACCTCCTCAACGGGAGGAGCGGACAGGGACACGCGGATCGTATCGCCGATGCCCTCAGCGAGCAGGATCGAGAACGCGGAAACGGACTTGATAGTGCCCTGGAAGGCCGGACCCGCCTCGGTGACACCCAGATGCAGCGGCCAATCCCCCGCCTCCGACAGCATGCGATAGGCCTCGATCATCGTGAGCACATCGTGGTGCTTCACCGAGATCTTGAAGTCGTGGAAGTCATTCTCCTCAAAGAGGGAAGCCTCCCAGATCGCGGACTCAACCAGAGCCTCGGGCGTCGCGCGGCCGTACTTCTTGAGCAGGCGCGGGTCCAAGGAACCGGCATTGACTCCGATGCGCAGCGACACACCGTGATCGGAGGCAGCCTTGCAAATGTCCTTCACCTGATCGTCGAACTTCCGGATGTTGCCAGGGTTGACGCGCACCGCACCACAGCCCGCCTCAATTGCCTGGAAGACGTACTTCGGCTTGAAGTGGATGTCGGCGATCACCGGGATACGCGACTGCTTGGCGATGATCGGAAGCGCATCCGCGTCCTTATCCGTGGGACACGCGACGCGCACGATGTCGCAACCGGCCGCGGTCAGCTCAGCGATCTGCTGGAGCGTCGCTCCGATGTCGTGTGTCTTCGTCGTCGTCATGGACTGAACGGAGATGGGAGCACCCCCGCCCACGGGCACGTCGCCCACCATGATCCGACGCGTCTGCTTGCGAGGGAACGGCGACGCCGCGATGCCGGGCATTCCAAGACTGATTTCACTCACCGATTCATTATCGCGCACTGTGCGCATCCTTCCCACACGGACCACGCACGCGTGGTCAGACTCGCTTTCATCAACGGGGCGCTCGCCCGCCTTTGTCAAGGCTTATCAGCCGAGGGACACCGGCTTGACGATATCCGCGACGATCAAAATGACACTCATGACGACCAGCACACCGCCCACGGCCCACGTCACGGGAACCAGACGGGCCGTATCGGCAGGCCCCGGGTCCTGCGCGCCACGCACGCGAGCGAACGTTCGCCGGGCACCCTCATAGACCGCACCCACAATATGCCCGCCATCTAGGGGCGGCAACGGAATCAGGTTGAAGACGAAAAGCGCCATGTTCAACGAAGCCAACAGGCTCAGCAGCACCGCCACGACCTGGCGAGTATCCTGCAGACCCAGCGCCTGCGAATCGCCGGTCACCTCGCCGGCCATACGACCGACGCCAACAACGGACACCACACCGGACGCATCGCGCTTCTCGTCCGTGACGATCGAGCGCCCCACCTGCCACACAGCCTGCGGAAGGCGCACAACGACCGACGCCGTCCCCGTGAACATTTGCCAGTTAGCGGCGGCAACGTCCGACAGCGACGCCGACACGTACTCGTGCCCGGCGGTCACGCCAACAATGCGGGCTCCCTGGGCCCCCGTAACGGGAGACACCGTCAGGTCGACGGTCCCGCCGCCGCGCTCGACGGTCAGGACAGCAGACTCGCCCTCCGCAGTCGCCCCAACAGCTCGCTGCAGATCCGCAAAAGTTGAGACGGGCGCCCCGTTCCACGCGACGACCGTGTCCCCGGGGCGAACCCCGGCCTCGTACGCGGGCGATGCAACCTGCCCGGAAGCGCTCGTAATCGTCGCCGGGACCTCAGCGATCGTGCGTGAGGCCGTCGGGGCGCCGATACCCATCATCGCGATCGCGGAGAGCACGAAGCAAATGAGCAGGTTCATCATGGGGCCACCGAGCATGACGGTGATCTTCTTGGGCGCACTCAAGTGATAGAACGCGCGGTGTTCCTGCCCTTCAGGGATCTCCTCAGCCGAGGCCTCACGGGCCTCCTGAGCAAGCGTCGGCTTCCCGCCTCGTCCCACGAGTCGCGTACCGGGACGCGCCGGAGCGTACATGCCGACGATCTTCACGTAGCCGCCGAGCAGGATAGCGCGCAGCGCGTAGGTGGTGTCCCCAACTTTCTTCTTCCACAGGGCCGGGCCAAAGCCCACCGAATAGTCCGGAACCAACACGCCGAACTTCTTCGCCGGGAGCATGTGCCCCACCTCGTGGAGCGCAACCGACGCAAGAATTCCGATAACAACAACAACGATACCGACGAGAGAGCCCACACTCACATATCCTTCCACTGGCCTGCGCGAAGGAGTTCGCGTGCGCGCTGATCAGCCCAGCGCTGCGCGGCCACAATGTCATCCAACGAGGGATCCACAATACCCTCGTGCTCGTGCACGACCGCCGACACAGTGTCAACAATCGCGAGCCACGGGACCTCCCCCGCGATAAAAGCATCAACCAGCACTTCGTTGGCAGCGTTCAACACCGCGGGATGCGTCGCCGACTCACCGACGGCAAAGCGTGCCAGGTCCACCGCCGGGAACGTCTCATTGTCCACCGGCTCAAACGTCCACTGCGAGGCCGCCGTCCACGTCAGGGGACTCTCCACGTCCGCCAGACGCTCAGGCCAGGTCAGGCCCAGCGCAATCGGCAGACGCATATCCGGAGGCGAGGCCTGCAGCGTCGTCGCACCGTCGCACCACGTCACCATCGAATGCACAATGGACTGCGGATGAACGGTCGCGATGATGTGCTCAGGCGCCAAGTCAAAGAGCAGGTGCGCCTCGATCAGTTCCAGGCCCTTATTAATCAGGGTCGACGAGTTGATCGTCACGACGGGACCCATCTGCCACGTCGGATGCGCAAGAGCCTGCTCAGCCCTCACACCACGCAGCTGCTCGCGCGTGCGGCCACGGAACGGACCACCGGACGCGGTCAGAACCAGGTCAGTGACCTCGGAACGAGCCGACACAACCGGAGAAGTCAGGCCGCGCTCATGCACACCCGACGCAAGCGCCTGCGCAATCGCAGAATGCTCGGAATCCACCGGGACAATCTGCCCCGGAAAACGCATCGCGTTCTTCACGAGGGCGCCGCCAACAACCAGCGACTCCTTATTCGCCAACGCCAGGCGCGCCCCGCATTCCAACGCCGCAAGGGTCGACGACAGGCCCACACCTCCCGTGATTCCGTTCAGCACGACGGGAACGAGGCCTGGATAGTCCTCCCGCGCCCGCTCCACCGACGCGCGGACGACATCGACCGACGCCTGCTCGCCCACGAACAGCTGTGGGCACTGGCCACCCAGGGCGCGCACAGCCGCGACGAGCTCCTCGCGCACATCGCGCGCAACGCCCACAAACGCGGGGGCAAGTGCAACGATCTGCTCGGCGAGCACCTCGATCGACGAACCGCCAGCGCTCACACCGACGACGTGAAACCGCCCCGGATGCGCATCAATAACGTCTCGAGCCTGCGTACCGATCGATCCCGTCGATCCCAACAGGATGACGGGTAGGAGGCCACGGCTATGCTCTCCGCTCGCCAGCATCAGTCGACCGCAAGCAGAATCTCGACAGCACGCCCCAGGTAGGCATCGACCGGCCCCTCCGCGTATGCCTTCTTACCGCGCTTCGGCCGGAAAGTCGCCGTACGGATCTCATCGGCAGTCAGCTCGCCAGCCTCGTCAAAGTAGGCCGCAAGACGATCCAGCAGGTCATCCACCTCGTCGCAGGCGTAGCCACGGCCCGAGGTCGGGTGCGAGAAACGCTCACCGCGCGGACGCTGCAGACGCGGATACAGAGTCGTCGCACGATCCGCCACGCGGTCGTACCACGCTGCCTCGCCTTCGGCGGCCACAGAATCCGCACGGTCGCGATTCACGAACGCGGCCTCCAAACGATTCATCGCCCCATCGACAGCTTCGATGTTGTAGCCGCGGCTCTTGAGTTCAAACGTCGCGAGACGAACCTGCTCCGCGCTGAACTGCTCCGGGGGGACAGCGCCCTCGTATGCACGTCGGGCATCCTCGAAGAAAGCATCGACCTGCTCGCAGTCATAGCCCTTCGAGAAGAGACCAACCCTAGGAAACTCAGTCATGACTACTCCTTCTCCTGTGTCATGGAACGAAGAATCTGATCGACAGCCTCGGGGGTACCGAAATCGGCATACTCCGCGGATATCTCCACCGGTTCAGTATCGGGGGTGACGACAGGCTGACCGGGGTCAGACACGCCAACACCGTCGACACTGTCACCGCTGCGCTGCGCGCGCTTGTCATCAAGGTGGCGCAGCACCTCGATGAGCCGATCGATCTCGGTGTCGACGTCCTCCTCGTCGAAGCCTCGCAGCCTCATGGTGAACTCAACATCCGTCGCTTTCTGCGCGGTGATGACCTTCTCTGGGTCCGTCTGAGCACCCGTGATCGTGCTCTCAACGTCCGCGAGGAAGCTCACCACCTCACTCACGTCGTAGCCCATGCGCCATAAGCTCCGCGAGAAATCTGTCCTGATCATGCGCGTCCCTGCCCAACCGGGCGCTTGCCCTCGGCGACCGCCGTGGCCAACTGGCCGCACGCACCATCAATATCGGAACCGCGCGTATCACGAATAGAGGTTGCGATGCCGTTGTCGCGCAGGCGCTCAACGAACGTATCCTGGGCGTGCTTCGTGGATGCCGTCCAAATCGAGCCCGGGGTCGGGTTCAGGGGGATCGGGTTGACGTGCACCCAGCCATGGCCTCGATTATTGAGCTCATCGGCGAGGAGCTGTGCACGCCATTCCTGGTCGTTCATGTCCTTGATGAGCGCATACTCGATCGACACGCGACGCCCGGTCGCCAAGAAGTAGCCACGCGCAGCGTCCAGAAGCTCGCCAACCTTCCAACGCGAGTTAATCGGAATCAGCTCGTCGCGCAGGTCATCGTCCGGAGCGTGCAGGGATACGGCGAGAGTGACGGGCATCCCCTCGCCCGCCAGCTTCTTAATCGCAGGCACGAGGCCGACCGTGGAGACCGTGATATTGCGGGCACTCATGCCAAAACCTTCGGGGGCAGGGTCGATGAGACGATGCAGTGCACCGATCACGGTCTTGTAGTTCGCCAGAGGCTCACCCATACCCATGAAGACCACGTTCGACAGGTGGGTCGGTCCACCCGCTAGGTTGCCATCACGGCACGAGGCCTGGGCCTCACGCACCTGATCGACGATCTCAGCCGTCGAGAGATTTCGAGTCAACCCCATCTGACCCGTCGCACAGAACGGGCACGCCATGCCGCATCCCGCCTGCGAGGAGACACACAGCGTGGTGCGCTGCGGATAACGCATGAGAACGGATTCCACCTGCGCGCCGTCGTAGAGACGCCACAGGTCCTTGATCGTGCGCCCACCGTCAGCCTCCAGGGAGACCACCTTCGTCACGAGTGTCGGCAACAGTGCTTCCGACACCGCATCGCGCATCCCCGCGGGAATATCGCTCATCTTCGCCGGATCAGCCTCAAAGTGCGTGAAATAGTGACGCGAAAGCTGGTCAGCGCGAAAAGCGGGGAGCCCGAGGTCCTTCAGGACCTGCTGACGGCCAGCCGCATCAAGATCGGCGAGGTGCGCCGGCGCCTTTCCACGGCGCTTCGCCGTGAACGACAGGACGGGCTTGGCATCCTTGTGTGTGGCACCCTCCGGCGGCTGGTCTGTCGGCCGCACCTCACGCCGTGAGCTGCGACGCGTAGGATCCGCCGGACCCTGTGCATTCAGCGTACATTCATGCGCCCCGTGGGGCTGCTTCATTACTTGGCTCAATGGGTAGACTCCCAAGAAATACCCGGCAGTGCCCACGCGAAAATAAAGTAGGCAACCGGCGCGCTCATCAGCAGAGCGTCCACTCTGTCGAGAACACCTCCGTGCCCGGGCAGGATCTGCGACATGTCTTTCAGGCCGGCCTCACGCTTGATGAGAGACTCAGTCAAGTCGCCCATCGTTCCCACGAAGGCGATGGCGATACCGGCAATCAGGCCCCACCACCACGAGGCACCAAGCAGCCACAGTCCGACCGAGCCCACCGCCATCGCGGTGAACGCGGATCCAGCAAAGCCCTCCCACGACTTTTTCGGCGACAGTGCGGGCGCCATCGGATGCTTGCCAAACATGACGCCAGCCGCCCAACCTCCCGTGTCGTTGGCGATCACCATGAGCTCGAAGACAACGAACACCCACGGGTTATGCCATGCAGCGAGCATGAGAACGACAAAAGAGGCCAGGAACGGAACGTACACAGCAGCAAACGTCGAGGACACGACGTCGCTCATCCGCGATTCCTGTCGATGATCAAGGAGACGCCACGCAGCGCACACGAACACCGTAATGTACAGGGCGAACAGCATGCCCTCGGTGCCCAACCACCACGCACACGTCACCATGCCGATCGCGCCGACATACAGCGGTGTGACAGTCAACGTAATGCCCATGCGCGCAAACGCCCCGGCAAGCTCCCAAATACCGACAAGACACACGAAGGCGATAACACCAACGAATGCGGGAAGCGAGGTGAAGAGCGGGACTGCGACAGCGGCAATCAGCACGACCGCAGTCGTGATTGCCTGTGGAAGGTTGCGCCCGGCCTTCCCCGTCTGCCCACTCGCGGGATGGTTCTCACGAGTAGGCCCCGGGGAAAAGACGCGGGCGAGGAACGAACGATCAGTTGACGCCATCAGATCGTCAGCAGTTCGCTTTCCTTCGTGGCAAGCATCTTATCGATCAGCTCCGTGTGTGCCTTGGTCGTTGCATCCAGCGACTTTTCCGCGCGCTCAACGTCATCCTCAGAGGCCTCGCCGTCCTTCTTCAGGCGGTCGAGCTGGTCCTTCGCCTTGCGGCGTACACCGCGGACGGACACACGACCGTCCTCGGCCTTGCTCTTGGCCTGCTTGACGTACTCCTTGCGTCGCTCCTCCGTCAGAGCGGGCAGGACAACGCGCACGACGTTGCCGTCATCGGTCGGGTTCACGCCGAGGTCGGACTCACGCAGCGTACGGATGATTTCCTGCGTCGCGGTACGGTCGAAGGGAGAAATCAGAACCGTGCGAGCCTCGGGAATCTGGAAGCTAGCGAGCTGCTGCATCGGCGTGGGGGCGCCGTAGTAGTCAACCAGGAGCTGTTCGAACATCGAGGACGTTGCGCGTCCGGTGCGAATGTTCGCAAACTCGTGGCTGGCCGCATCCACGGCCTTGTCCATCTTTTCCTCGGCTTCGAGGAGAATATCGTCGATCACTATGTGCTCCTTTAAGTCAGTGGTCTGTGAAGGTTATATCACGCCGTCACTAGCGTACCGATTTCATCGCCCATCAGCGCGCGGGTCACCGCACCCTCCTCGCCCATACCGAAGATACGCGTCGTCAGCCCATTCTCGCGGCACAGCGCCAGCGCCGAGCCATCAATCACCTTCAGGTCACGGCGGAGAGCCTCCGAATACGTCAGCGTGTCGAAGCGATGGGCATCGGGATTCTTGTTCGGATCATCGTCATAGACGCCGTCCACACCGTTCTTCGCGACGAGGAGTTCATCGCAGTGGATCTCCAGGGCTCGCTGCGCGGACACGGTGTCCGTCGAGAAATACGGCAGACCCGCACCGGCACCGAAGACAACGACACGTCCCTTTTCCAGGTGACGAATCGCTCGCAACGGGAGGTACGGCTCTGCGACCTGAGCCATCGTGATCGCCGTCTGCACGCGAGCCGGAATACCCGACTGGTCGATGAAGTCCTGAAGGGCCAGGGCGTTCATCACCGTGCCGAGCATGCCCATGTAGTCAGCGCGCGAACGCTCAAGACCCTCACGCGCCAGCTGCGCGCCGCGGAAGAAGTTGCCGCCGCCGACAACGATCGCAACCTGCACGCCCTCGCGAACGGCCGTCGCAACCTGCTCAGCGATGTTACGAACGACCTTCGGATCCAAGCCGATCGATCCACCTCCGAACGCCTCTCCAGACAGCTTGAGCAAAACGCGGCGGTTCGTCGACATGACGCTTCTCCTTTATGACGGCCCTGAGAGGGCGGAACGCTTAGGAACCATACTACCTGGTAAAAGGAAAGCGGCCCCGCCGTTGGGCGGGACCGCTCCCTTTTGTCAGCAAGCTGACGACGTCACCAGATCAGGCACCCACGTGCACGCGCACGAAGTTGGTGGCCTTGGCGCCGGCCTCCTTGAGGACCTGGCCGACGGACTTCGAGGGGTCACGGGCGAAGGCCTGGTCAACGAGGCAGTTGTCCTTGAAGAACGCGTTCAGGCGACCCTCAACGATCTTAGGAACGATGTTGGCGGGCTTGCCTTCCTCGAGCGTGATCTTCTCGAGGGTGGCGCGCTCCTTGTCGAGCACGTCGACCGGTACCGAATCGCGATCAAGGTATGCGGGCATGTAAGCGGCGACGTGCATCGCGATGTCGTGGGCAACAGACTTGCCGGCAGCATCGGTGACGACGAAGACGCCAACCTGCGGGGGCAGATCGGGGTTGGTCTGGTGCAGGTAGAGGTCGACGTTCTCGCCCTCGACGCGCACGATGCGACCAACCTGGAGCTTCTCGCCGATGATGGCGGCGAAAGCATCCAGACGATCCTTGACGGTGCCCTCGCCCATGGGGGCGGCGAGCAGCGCGTCCAGGTCGGCAGCGCCGGACGCAACGGCAGCAGCCAGGACCTCGTTGGAGAAGTCAATGAACTTCTGGTTCTTGGCGACGAAGTCGGTCTCCGAGTTAACCTCGACCAGCACGCCGACGGTGCCGTCGGTCTGCGCGGCCAGCAGGCCGGCGGAGGCCTGACGGCCCTCGCGCTTAGACAGGGACTTCAGGCCCTTCAGGCGGATGATCTCGAGAGCCTTCTCGGCGTCGCCGTCAGCCTCGGTCAGAGCCTTCTTGACATCCATCATGCCGGCGCCGGTCTGCTCACGCAGCGCCTTCACATCTGCAGCGGTGAAATTCGCCATCGGATGATTCCTCTCAGTAAAAAGTTCAGTCCTGCTTGGTGGCCGACTCGTCGGCGACCTCAGCGGCGGCAGCTTCGTCAGCCTTAACCTCGCCCTCGAGGAGCTCGCGCTCCCACTCGGCCAGCGGCTCGGCGGCGGTCTCGTCACCCTTGCCCTTGCGGACGTCGGAGCGGGCGATCAGGCCCTCGGCGACGGCGTCAGCGATCACGCGGGTCAGCAGGGAGACGGCGCGGATGGCGTCGTCGTTGCCGGGGATGCGGTAGTCGACCTCGTCCGGATCAGCGTTGGTGTCGAGGATGGCGACGATCGGGATGTGCAGCTTACGAGCCTCGGAGACCGCGAGGTGCTCCTTCTTGGGGTCGACGATCCACACGGCCGAGGGAACCTTGGCCATGTCACGGATACCGCCGAGCGTGCGCGAGAGCTTGTCCTTCTCACGGCGCATCATGAGCAGTTCCTTCTTGGTGTGACCGGAAGCGGCCACGTCGTCGAAGTCGATCTGCTCGAGTTCCTTCAGGCGCTGCAGACGGGTGGCAACGGTCGAGAAGTTGGTGAGCATGCCGCCGAGCCAACGATGGTTCACGTAGGGCATGCCGACGCGCTGGGCCTGCTCGGCCACGGCTTCCTGGGCCTGCTTCTTGGTGCCGACGAAGAGCAGGGTACCGCCGTGGGCGACGGTCTGCTTCACGAAGTCGAAGGCGATGTCGATGTCAGCAATGGTCTGCTGCAGGTCGATGATGTAGATGCCGTTGCGCTCGGTGAGGATGAAGCGCTTCATCTTCGGGTTCCAACGGCGAGTCTGGTGACCGAAGTGGACACCGGACTCGAGGAGCTGACGCATGGTAACGACTGCCACGGTTCGTCCTTTCCCCGCAAGTCGCGAGTGATCAGTGGGGTTCCCCCCGGGTTATCGGTTTGCTGTGCGCTGGGCGCACCCTAGTGCCATGACCGGCGGCCATCCCCGAAGGGACCGAAGCCGCCGCGCCTCGCTCCCCTGGCGGTTTCCCGTGGGTCGCGATAATGGCACGCGAAGTCACCTGCACATGGCAAGTGCCCGGCTATCTTACCTCAGGTACGGTCAATTCACCGCAGCTAGAGTGATGAGACCTTGCCTACTGGTTGTGCGGTTGACGAGGCCGAGGCGGGAGGGTGGAAACGGACCCTCCTCGCGTGTCATCCACAGGCATGTGTGGCGAGCTCCGGCTATCCACAACCGTGATCAATCGACTGGATCTCGCGAAGGCCGACTCACACACTGGGGGCATGATGTTGTCGTTCAGTCATCACTCCCGGTCTCGCACGGCATGCCTTGCAGTCGTTATCACCGCCCTGTTGTGTGCCGCGTATCCTCCCAAGGCCGTTGGGACGGCACAGGAAGACCGTTGGCAGTGGCCTACGGGAGAGCCTGTCCCGGTTGTCGAAGGGTTCTCTCCGCCGGCTCACGATTGGTTGCCCGGGCGGCGGGGAGTCACGTTGGGCTATCCAGCTCCATCCGTGGTCTACGCCTGTGCACCGGGGACGGTTACCGTCGCTGGTCCAGTCGCAGGCCGTGGGGTCATTTCGATTCATCACAGCGTACGTGGCCGCGATATCTGGTCGACGTACCTACCTGTCACTCCCACCGTCGCTGTCGGCGATCACGTCGAGAAGGGGGACGTTATCGGCGTCGTCGAGACAGACTCGCAGACGCTACACTGGGGCGCGAAAACAGGGCGACGCACCTACATCGACCCAATCCGCCTGACAATCGGGCGCCCGCGTCTGCTCCCCTGGGACGAGGCCACGGCCGGGTAGGAGCATCACGGAGTCCATCTACGTGTCAGCGCGCCACGCTGAGCGTGTGGCACCCCGCCCCTTACGCTCGCGGGTGCGCCCGCTGGTAAATCGCACTCAGCCGCGCGGTATCCACGTGGGTATAGCGCTGCGTGGTCGAGAGTGACGAATGCCCGAGCATCTCCTGGACGGCACGCAGATCGGCCCCACCCTGCAGGAGGTGGGTCGCCGTCGAGTGCCTCAGCCCATGGGGTGCGATGTCGTGAACACCGGCGCGCGCAGCCATCTTGTGCACCATTGAACGCACAACACGCGGGTCGATGCGACCGCCCTTCTCTCCAAGGAAGAGGGCGTTGCCGCTCCCCTCCCTCACCAACTGCGGCCGGCCTCGGACGAGCCAGTGATCGAGGGCTTGCGCTGCCGGAGGCCCATACGGAACCACACGCTCCTTATTTCCTTTACCGACGACACGTACAGTGAGTGCGTCATGGTTCAACGACGACATGTCGAGGGCGCAGACCTCGGAAACTCGCAGGCCACAGGCATAGGTTAGCTCGAGGATCGCCCAATTACGTAACTGCGACGGCCCGCCCATCTTGGCTTCGTCGCGAGCAGTATTGAGGAGCACCCGCGCGTCCGATTCATCGAGGGGGGAAGGCAGGCGCTGATCGGCACGCGGTGAGGACAGCAGCGCAGCCGGGTCACGCAGGAGGATCCCTTCTCGCAGCGCCCACGCAGTGAAATTGCGAACCGCAGCGGTGTGGCGCGCGATTGTCGACCGCGCGCCCCCTGATGCGAGGGTCTGAGCGAGCCACGAACGAATAGCGCGCTGTGTCAGCACCTCACGCAGCTGCTCGGGCGACGCCTCCTCCTCGAAGGACACAAACTCCATCAGCGAACGCAGGTCGGCGCGATACGCGCTGATCGTATGGGGACTCATCCGTCGTCCGAGGCGCAAATACTCTTCCCAGCGCTCCCACACAGTGCGTGTCATGTGGCTATCCTACGATCTGCTTCCTCCTGCTCGCGCCCAGCCACGCGTCGATCCCGACACGAGGCCCGCGACAGACAGATCCATGAGTGCGCGATTGACCTCCGCACGTGAGAGACCCGCCGCAATGCAGATCGCTTCAACCGACGACGGCGCACGTCTGGGAAGCGCTTCCCACACTCGGCGCTGTATCGGTTCCAGGGCAGCAATACCCCTATCCTCTTCGATGGGCATTCCGAAGAGAGGTTCCGTCCCTTCGACACTGACGGGACGCACTAGTTCGAGTGCATCGCGACCATCGCGAATAATCGTCGCGCCGTTGCGAGCCAGTTCCAGGCAGCCGACTGACATCGGCGCATCAACCGGGCCGGGTACCGCGCCGAGTTCCCGGCCGTATTCCATCGCGCGGCGCGCCGTCGCAAGGGCGCCCGAACGCGCTCCGGCCTCGACGACGACGGTTGCCGCGCTCCACGCCGCGATGAGCCTGTTACGGGTGAGGAAACGCCACTTCGCCGGCCTGGCAGTCGGAGCAACCTCAGAGATGAGAGCACCTCCCGCCTCGACGACGGCTCGGAAGTCGCTCCCGTGAGCGGCGGGGTACGGATTGGACACTCCGCCCGCAAGAACGCAGATCGTGCGCCCATGCGCGGACAGTGCCCCACGATGGGCCTCAATATCAATCCCGATCGCGCCCCCGGAGACAACCGTGACCCCGACAGAGGCGACGTATGCCGCCATGTTGCGAGCATGGCGGTTTCCCGCACCGGTGGACGCACGCGCGCCCACGACAGACAGGTAATCATCCATCCGGGCAGCCTCGGGGAGCGCCCCCAGGTACCACAGGCCCATCGGTTCTTCCTCGCCCAGACAGACAAGCTGTTCCGGCCATCGAGGATCGCCGGGGATGAGAAACCCCCCACCTGTGCGTACGACACGTTCGAGCTCGACATCGATATCGACGGCCAGAGCACGCTCACGCCACCTACTCCACTGCGTCAACCAATCAACCTTCGGGTACCCGACGAGCTGTTCCGGCACGCCGACCCACCTCTTCTGTAACCAGTCACGACCCCCGCGGTCGCCCAACGCGCGACGGACCACCCGGGCGCAGGGGTCGGCCGGCTCAGCAACGGCCGACCACCAAGCGGCCTCCCATAGTTCTGTCTCATTCATAGTGATCTGCTCCATTTCGCAGCTGCTGCGCTGCAACGATGTGGTCAAACGTGGGGCGCGCAGCCCCATCAAGATCGGCAAGCGTCCATGACAGACGCAGCATCCGGTCCACCCCTCGCATTGAGGAGTGCCCCGATTCAACAAGCCGATCGAGTTCATTCATCAGCGATGTCTCGATGCCTGAGTGGTGGCGTAGCCACGCCCCGGGAAGCTGCGCGTTAAGCGTCCACGGAGTCCCCTCAAGACGCCTCCGCGTCCTCGCACGTGCCTCGATGACGCGCTGCCGAATGGACTCGGAATCGACCATCGTGCTCGCCGCCATATCCGCGCGGCTCGGCGTGTGCACATCTACTCGTATGTCCATACGGTCGAGCAGCGGACCCGACAAGCGCGCCAAATAGCGCCTCCTATTGACGGAGGAACACGTGCAGCGACGTCCGCCGCTTCCGCCGCCGCACGGGCACGGGTTCGATGCCATCACGAGCTGGAACGATGCTGGATAGCGTGCTTGAACCCCCGAGCGGTGCAGGTGAATCGCACCGGATTCCAGCGGCTCACGAAGCGAGTCGAGCACGGAGGGCGCAAACTCCGCAGCCTCGTCAAGAAAAAGAATCCCGCCGTGAGCGAGGGAGGCAGCCCCGGGGACGAGAGTACGGGTTCCTCCCCCAATGAGCGCCGGCATCGTCACACTATGGTGCGGGGCCTGAAACGGTGGCCGCTTCATGAGAGACATGCCAGCAGGAAGCAACCCCGCAACGGAATGCAACGACGTCGTCACGAGCGCGGTATCAGCATCCAGGTCCGGAAGAATCGTCGGAAGTCGGGAGGCAAGCATCGTTTTACCCGCTCCGGGCTCACCGAGGAGAAACACGTGATGTCCACCGGCCGCGGCAACTTCCAACGCCGAAATCGCCTCCGGTTGTCCGCGCACATCCGACATGTCGAGCGCCAGCGAAGCGGCCTCCTGCTCGACCTCGCGGCGTATCCCGAGCCGCCCATGGAACGGCGCCTTGACAGCATCACCCCCGGCCCACGCGATGAGGTCGGCGAAATGGGAGAAGTCAAGTACCTCAATGCCACTGACCAACCGTGCTTCCTGGGCACACGCCGTCGGCACAATCACCCGTCGCACGCCCAAAGAACGCGCGGCCAGCACGGCAGGCAACACCCCTCGAACCGGCTGAATGCTTCCATCGAGGGCAAGTTCTCCCACGAGAACCGCATCCTCAAACGCGGCGGGAGACACAAGACCGGTGGCCAACGCGACGGACGCTGCAATCGACAGATCGAAAGCAGATCCCGACTTCGGGATACCAGCCGGCGACAAATTCACGGTAATACGCTGGTCCAACACGTCCAATCCGCACGACTCGAAAGCCGCGCGCACACGATCACGTGCCTCACGGACCGAGGTATCGAGCAACCCCACGAGCGTAAACGCCACCAGTCCAGCGCCCGCATAGGTCTCCACGTCCACCAGATGCCCCTCGATGCCGACGACGCTCATCGAATACGTACGAGCAAGACCCGGCCCGTTCATTGCACACCCCTCAACCAGGTCACCTGCGCGCCCAGAGCGCGAAGATCCACTGCCTCGTCCATGGGCGCAGGCCAGGCGCCCAGCGTCCGCGCGTCCACCGTGATCGCAACGACGTCGATGCGCACGCGGGAGGACAGAGGCCCATGAGCGCGACACCACGCGCCCGTCAGCGCGCGGAGCCTGGCCACCTTGCGCGGATCGATCGATGCGAGCGCACTTCCGCGATTGCACCCCACCCTCGTGCGTACCTCCACCACCACGGTCCACGACCGCTGTGGATCAGTATCGTCTCGCGCAATAATGTCAAGCTCTCCCCGGCGACCATCACGCCAGTTCGATTCGAGAATGCGCAGACCTTTCTCTTGCAGCAGCAAACGGGCGGTATGTTCACCCGCAGCGCCTAAAGCCCGACGATCGGGCCGTATGTTGCATCCCATCACGGATCACCTCCGCACCCACAGTGCTCCCTACAGGAAGGACACAACAACGCGAAAACCGCCCCCTGTGGACACGGGACGGTTTGCGACAAGGCCTGTGGATAACTGCGCGCCTCGGCGTCGTCGACGGTTAGGGGATGTCGAGCTCCGGCTTCGAGAGCTCCTCGACATTCACGTCTTTGTACGTGATGACGCGCACCGAACGCACGAAACGGGACGAACGGTAGATGTCCCACACCCAAGCATCGCTCAGCGTCAATTCAAAGAAGACATCCCCACCGACCGGGCGAGCCTGCACATCAACGTGATTGCACAGGTAGAAACGCCTCTCGGTCTCAACCACGTACTTAAACAATCCGATGACATCGCGGTACTCCTTGAAGAGTTCCAACTCCAGATTGTTTTCGTAACCTTCGATTTCTTCGCTCACGCACCCATCATGCCGGGCCGCGCCCCAGGCGGCGTGGTGCCACCCCGGGCGCGCCCTACTTTGTGGCCTGCGTCGGCATCTTCCACGAGCGACGGTGATAATCCGAGACGCCTAGTTCACCAATAGCGCGTGCGTGCGCGGCAGAACCGTAGCCCTTGTTCGAGGCCCATCCGTATCCGGGATCATCGAGCCCCTGCATCAGGTGATCACGTGCAACCTTCGCGAGAACGGATGCAGCGGCAACAACCGCACAAGACGCATCAGCCTTCACCTGCATGTGCACGGGAAGTTCACGCCCGAAAGGATCCTCAGGACCATCGAGCGCTCCGAAGAGGTCATCCGGGGCCGACAGCCAATTGTGGGAGCCGTCCAAGAGGACACCGCCGGGGAGGAGGCCCCGGTCAGCGACGTCGGCAAGCGCGCGGCGCCCGGCGAGCCGGAGCGCAGCAATGATGCCCCATTGATCGATCTCCTGCGCGGACGCGTAGCCGACGGACGATGCGAGTGCCCACGAGCGCACAGGCTCAACGAGCGCCTCGCGCCTACGCGGCGTGAGTGCCTTGGAATCTGTCAGCCCCTCGGGCACGGGTGCTGCATCAATGCCAATGAGCGCAACGCCGACAGCGACAGGGCCAGCGAGGGCTCCACGACCCACCTCGTCCATGCCAGCGACGACACCCCAGCGCCTAGCGAGAGACACCTCCAGCTCACGGGACGCGGTTGTCATGACGCAGAAGGAACGGAGGCAAAAACCTCGTGATGCGCGATGTCGGTCGTCCAGCGAGACGTCGGCCAGATAACAGCCTGGACGGTGCCCACAACCGAGGAGACCGGCACGTAGGGCGACTGACCAGACCCCATGTGATAGCGAGAGTCTGCGGAATTGGAGCGGTTATCACCCATCACCCACAGGTGTCCCTCAGGAACGACTACGTCGAAGGTGCGTTCACCACACGGGACCTGGCCGTCCGGAACATAGGTCTCATCCAGTTCGACCCCGTTGACGCTGACCTTGCCGGTCGCGCTCGTGCAGGTGACGTGGTCTCCACCAACGCCAATCACACGCTTGACGAGAGTCTGTTCGCCATCGCCTGGGACAAAGCCCGTGAATTCGCCAAGCCGAAGCAAAACAGAGGGCGCAGTCGTCTCCGACGATCCCAGCCAGCCGAGTGTGTCATCGAAAACGACGACATCTCCGCGCTGAACATTCGACGTCAACGCGTCAATACGCGAGACAGCAATCCGGTCATCCTCAACGAGCGTGTTGTGCATGGACCGAGAGGGAATCCAGAACACCTGCACGATGAACGCACGCAGGAGCGAGGAGATAACGAGGGCAACGACGATAATCACGAGAATCTCGCGTAGCCACACGAGCGGGTTACGCCGCGCGCGGGCTTCCGCACGGTCACGATCCCGGAGCGAAGGCGCATGCAACGGTCCGAGCGTCGGGCCTGCAGTCGGGGTCATGCAATCTCCTTGTCGTTACGTCAACCATCCCAGGATACGGCGAGGCCCGACACCGGCGCGCGGTGTCGGGCCTTTCCGTGGAAAATGCCAAGGCTTGCGCCCGGCCGGCCTCACTCGGCCTTGCCGGAACGGTGCTCCTTGATCTTCGCGGCCTTGCCGTGACGCTCACGCAGGTAGTAGAGCTTGGCGCGGCGCACGTCGCCCTTGGTGACGACCTCGATGTGGTCGATCGTCGGGGCGTGAACAGGGAAGGTACGCTCAACGCCAACACCGAAGGAAACCTTACGGATGGTGAACGTGGAGGACACACCATGGCCGCGACGCGCGATCACGACGCCCTGGAAGACCTGGATACGAGAGCGGTTGCCTTCGATAACCTTGACGTGCACCTTGAGGGTGTCACCGGCTCGGAACGAGGGGATGTCATCGCGCAGCGATGCCGCATCAACGGCGTCCAGCTTCTGCATTTCTTCTCCTTGACGCATCTGCCGCAGGTCGGAAGCGCCTGGTTGGGCGGGTCTTGCCCGCTCATCTGACGTGTGATCGTGCGCCTCGGTGTCCCCCTGCGGCAGGATGAACCGCGCACAATCCCGGTTATTATCCCACAGCCTCGAGCACATCTGCCAGTGCGCCGCCGCATTATCCGGTGAGATCACGCACCATGACGACGTCGTAGTTGCGCACGCCTCCCACATCAAACGTACGGCTCGAGCGTTTGCGGAAACCATGGCGTTTGTAGAAGGCCTGTGCGGACTTGTTGCCACGGTTAGTGCCCAGGACGATGGACGTGTGCCCAGTCTCGCCTGCGTCGGCGACGGCTCGTTCGATCAGCGCATCGGCGATGCCACTCCCCCGCCACTCCTCGTCCACGTAGCACTTGGACAGGTAGGCACTGCCTTCCTCGACGCGCCCGGGGCGCACAAGATCACTCGGCAGCGCGTGGGCACCAACGTGGGTCAGCACATAACCGACGAGCGCGCCCTCGACCTCCGCAACAAAAAGCCGATGCTCATCGGGAGAGGAGATAACAGCCGCAAACACGGTCGGCGACAGCTGCGTTGCGATGTATTCCTCGATCGCTTCAGCCGGGAGAAAGGACGGGCACGCATCCGGGAAAGTACGTGCAGCAAGCTCACTGACAGCGACGGCATCGTCGGTCCTTGCGAGGCGCACCTGAACGCGATGCGCCGTTCCGTCACGGGTGTAGGCGACGCCGCAAAAAGCGAGTGTCGCGCGATCCTCACCCGTCAGGGAGGAAGCATCCAATGCCAGCGCGAGATCGGGCCGAATCCGCGCGGTTTTCTCTATCGCGCGGTCACGACGCCAGCGTTCGATCGCAGCGTGGTTGCCACCGAGGAGAACCTCCGGAATCTCGAGAGAACGAAATTCTCGTGGCTTCGTGTACACGGGATACTCGAGCAACCCCGCTCCCGAGTGCGACTCTTCGACGAGCGACTCCGGGTTGCCCATAAAGCCGTCGAGGAGACGCGCAACCGCCTCGGTCAGGACCATTGCCGCAACCTCACCGCCGTTGAGGACGTAGTCACCAATGGAAAACTCGACAACCTCAACCCCCACGCCTCGGTAATGCTCGGCGACGCGCGCGTCGATCCCCTCGTAGCGTCCGCAGGCGACGATGATCTGGTCGGCGTGCGCAAGGTCCTCCACGCGCCCCTGAGTCAGCGGCGTGCCCGAGGGCGTTGGGATCGCGAGGACACGGCGGAACGAGGCCGGGGCACCTTCTCCGCAACGCTCCGGAAGCGGAACGGAGAGTACCTCGTCCAAGGCACGGGCCCACACGTCCGCTCGCATCACCATGCCGGCGCCGCCGCCGTACGGGGTATCGTCGACGCTGCGATGCTTGCCAGTGGCCCAGTCGCGCAGGTCATGCGCCTGCAGGTTTACAAGACCTGTCTCTTCCGCTTTGCCCATCAAGGAAAGTCGGAGAGGCGCGAAGTAGTCGGGAAAGATAGAGATGAGATCGAAACGCACGAGCTCAGTGACCTTCGCGCTCCGACACCGCATCATCATCAAATAGCCCCGGAGGCGCGTCGATAACGACAACGCCCCCCTCGACGTCGACAGTCGGGACGAGGGCCGTCACGAAAGGCACCATAACGGTTCCATGCTCGGTGGCCACGAGGAGGAGATCCTGCGCGGCACCGGGCGTCAGCCCGCTGACGGTACCGAGAACATCGCCTGACGGAGTGCGCGCCTCAAGGCCCTTCAGCTCATACGGATACCAGGCGTCCTCCTCCGGATGTGCATCGACGAGCAGGCGTGCCCCGCGCAGCGCCTCCGCTTCCTCGCGGGAATTGCATTCCTCAAACGAGGCGAGCACGCGCTCCTTGTGGACACGAACGCTCCTCACCGTAAGGTGGCACTTCTCCCCCGCGATATCCAACCGGGCGCCGGGTGCCAGAACCTCGGGGTCATCACTGCGCACGTCCACGATAACCTCTCCACGCAGGCCGTGGGCGGGACCGACGATAGCGGCGGTGAGCTGCATATGTTCTCCTCACGATGAACGGGGACTCCCCCGAAGGATACAACGAAGGGGCCCGGCTATGCCGGACCCCTCCGCGACGTGTGCGAGTCTTACTCGCGATCCGTGTCGACGACGTCAACGCGGACAGCGCCACGCGTGGACAGCGCACCCATGACGGTGCGCAGCGCGCGAGCCGTCCGACCGCCGCGTCCGATGACGCGACCCAGATCCTCGGGGTTCACGCGAACCTCGAGAAGCTGGCCACGTCGCATGGAACGAGGCGTCACCTCGACATCTTCGGGGTGGTCAACGATGCCGCTGACCAGGTGCTCCAACGCGTCGGCGAGCATGCTCAGGCATCCTCTCCGGCGGCCTCTTCGGAAGCCTTCTCGGCGGCCTCAGCCTGCGCAGCGGCTGCGGCAGCGGCGGCCTCTTCCTCGGCCTTCTTGGCGGAAGCTGCAGCCTTGGACTTCTCGGCAGCAGCCTCGGCGTCCTTGACGGCCTGCTCGGCCTGGGCGGCCTTGTCGTTCTCCGAGACCTTGACGCGGGAAACCGCGTCGGCCTTACCGTTGAACTTGGCGATGTCACCGGTCAGGACCAGCAGGTTGCGGACCTGGTCGGAGGGCTGAGCGCCAACACCGAGCCAGTACTGGGCGCGCTCAGAGTCGATGCGGATGATCGACGGGTTGGGCTGAGGATCGTAGTAGCCGACCTCTTCGATGACGCGGCCGTCACGCTTCTTGCGCGAATCGACGACGACAACACGGTACTGGGCAGCGTGGATCTTACCCACGCGCTTCAGGCGAATTCGAACTGCCACTTGAGTGGTCTCTCCATTTCAGATTGGTGTGGACCGTTGCGTCCCAAGGTGGGAAACACAGGGGTCGCATTGGACCGGGACACGACGGCGCGCAGTGAGAGGGTCTACGAACCGCCGGGTACAGCTAGCGATTATGCCATATTTCGCATCAATATCCCAAGCCGGGGGAGGTGTGCCGTGTCGCCTGAGTCGGTTAAATCGATCACGACTAACGCTCAGGCGGAGGTTCGCTCCCACACGGTGGTCCCACCGAGCGTCACGCGAGCGGGCCTCGACAACGCGAGGACATCATCCCTCGGATCTTCATCCAAGATGAGGAAATCAGCGGGACCGCCGTCGACGAGGCCGGGGTATCCCAGGTAGCGTTGACTCGCCCATGTTGCAGCGTCGATGGTGAACTGAACGGGCGCTCCCCACTGGAGCCACAGCGCTAGTTCACCGGCGATTGTTCCGTGTTCCTGGTAGCCGCCCGAATCCGTGCCCATCAGCAGTACAACTCCGGAGTCCACGAGCATCTGGAAGTGCTCACGACGCGTCTCGTACATACCCCGCATCGTCGCTGCGTAGACGGGATACTTCTGCCCCGCCTGCGCGGCAAAGTCCTTGAAGAGCTCTACCTGTCGCAGGGTCGGCGTCACCGCGATGCCTCGCGCGGCAATCTCGCTGGCTTGATCCGCGTCGATTCCGCTGCCGTGTTCAATGTCGTCGACCCCGGCCTCGATCAGCGAATCGATGACACGATGAGAGAACGCGTGTACGGCGACCCTCGCCCCGACCTCGTGAACGGCGCACACCGCGTCAATCAGGACTGAGGGTTCCCACAGAGGCATAAGATCCGACTCGACTCCACCGCTGCGGTCAATCCAGTCTCCGACGATCTTCACCCAGCCATCGGAGGTTCGCGCCATCGAGGCGAGGACCTCGGGAAGCTCACGCTGATCCTCAACGTCAAGCGGCAGATCGCGCATGTAGCGCTTCGGGCGCGCAACGTGGCGACCACAGCGGATCAGATGCAGGCCGGTAGCGCGAGCCGCAGGCGAGTTGTCGAGGGGCACGCCGCAGTCGCGCACAACCGTCACGCCACTGGCGAGCGTCGCTCGGGCTTGCTCCTCCATCTCGGATTCGGACACCGAACCCGTTGCCGAGTATCCGATATGACAGTGGGTATCGACCATTCCGGGCACGATGAAACCGACCGCGGGCGCCGTGCACTCGCTGCTCACGCGGCGAATCACAGCGCCATCCACGCGCCACGTGCCGCGTACCCACTGCGGGCGTTTGGACTCGTTTTCCGCCCACAGGGCGAGCCCGGAGAACTCCATGCTCAGAGTTGGCCAAGCATGCGCTTGACGTCGTCGGGCAGATCGTCGATGGTCGGACGCGGAGCGGGAGCCTCCTGGGCGACGCCAAAGGACGAGCCCTTGGGCGCGCTGCGCTCCGACGGAGGCAGCATGGCCTCCAGCTCCTGCTGGCGGCGCTTCGCGGGGTTACCCGAACGAGCGCTCTTCTTCATGCGCGCACGCTGGGCCTGCGCCTTACGGGCGTTGGCCTTCTGCTTAGCCTTACCGCCGCGTCCGGGCAGCGCTCCCATGCCGGGCACGCCGCCGCCCATCTGGCCCATCTGGCCCATCTGCGCCATCATCTCGCGCGCAGCCTCGAAGCGCTGCACGAGCTGATTCACCTCGGTGACCGTCGTGCCAGAACCACGGGCGATACGCGCACGACGCGAACCGTTGAGGATCGAGACATCCTCACGCTCAGCGGGGGTCATCGAGCGGACGATGGCCTCGACGCGGTCCACCTCACGCTCATCGAAGTTGTCAATCTGTTCGCGCATCTGCGCGGCACCCGGGATCATGCCGAGCATCTTCTTCATGGAGCCCAGCTTCTTGATCTGCTGCAGCTGGCTCAGGAAGTCAGCGAGGGTCAGCTGGCCGGCCATCGCCTTGGCCGCGACCTTCTCCGCCTCCTCGGCATCCATCTTCTTTTCGGCCTGCTCGATGAGGGTAAGAATGTCACCCATGTCGAGGATGCGTCCCGCCATACGGTCGGCGTGGAAACGCTCGAAGTCGTCCAGGCCCTCACCCGTCGACGCGAAGAGAATCGGCGCACCCGTCACGCCGCGCACGGACAGCGCGGCACCGCCACGCGCATCGCCATCCAGCTTCGACAGCACAACGCCCGTGAACCCGACGCCATCACGGAAGGCCGTAGAAGTCGAGACCGCGTCCTGGCCGACCATGGCATCAAGGACGAACATGATCTCGTGGGGGCGCACGGCGTCGCGGATGGCGATCGCCTGGTCCATCATCTCCTGGTCAACACCGAGGCGGCCGGCCGTATCAACGATGACCACGTTAATGCCACTCTGGCGAGCGAACTCGACGCCGCTTCGCGCGACCTCGACGGGGTCACCGACACCGTTGCCGGGCTCGGGCGCCCACACCTTCACACCGGCGCGTTCGCCGACAACCTGCAGCTGCTGGACAGCGTTGGGGCGCTGGAGATCGGAGGCGACGAGGAGGACGGTCTTACCCTCCTCGCGCAGCCACTTGCCGAGCTTGCCCGCCAGCGTGGTCTTACCGGCACCCTGGAGACCCGCGAGCATGAAGACCGTGGGACCAGACTCGGCGAAGGTCAGCTCACGCGTCGCGCCACCGAGGATCTCGACGAGTTCCTCGTGAACGATGGAGACGACCTGCTGGCCGGGGTTGAGAGCCTTGGAGCGGGCCGCGCCGTAGGCCTTTTCACGCACCTGCGTGGTGAACTGACGAACGACGGGGAGCGCGACATCGGCGTCGATAAGCGCGCGACGAATGTCGGAAATTGCGTGATCGACGTCCGACTCGGTCAGGACGCCGCGGCTGCGCAGGCTGCGGAAGGACTGGGTCAGGCGATCTGACAGGTTTCCAAACACGTGTTTACTCCCAAGATGGCGGCTGTACTAGGCACAGGTTAGCGCACCTCGGCCCCGGGAGTCTCCTCACCGGGGCCGAGGTGCGCGTCATGACGAGAAGGTTCAGCCCTGCGCGCAGCCCACGATCGCGTCGACGAAGCCCCGCGGATCGAAGGGAGCGAGATCGTCCGCGCCCTCGCCAAGGCCGACGAACTTCACGGGCACACCCAGCGCACGCTGGACGGACACGACGATACCGCCCTTGGCCGAGCCGTCAAGCTTCGTGAGCACGATGCCGGTCACGCCGGTAGCCTGCGCGAACACCTCGGCCTGCTTCATGCCGTTCTGACCGGTGGTGGCGTCGAGGACGAGGAGGACCTCGGACACAGGGGCCTGCTTGGTCATCACGCGCTTGATCTTGCCGAGCTCGTCCATCAGCGTGGACTTATTCTGCAGGCGGCCTGCGGTATCAACGAGAACAACGTCGACGTCACGCGCAACACCCTCGCGCACGGCCTCGAAGGCGACGGAAGCCGGGTCAGCCCCCTCGCGATCACTGCGCACGACGTCCACACCCACGCGCTCGCCCCACGTGGCAAGCTGATCGGCGGCAGCCGCGCGGAAGGTATCGGCAGCACCGAGGATCACGGACTTGTCTTCCGCGACGAGAATTCGAGCCAGCTTGCCGACGGTCGTGGTCTTTCCGGTACCGTTGACGCCCACCATGAGGACAACGGCAGGCTTAGTGGCACCATCAACCTCGGGGCGCTCGAGGTTGAGGGAGCGATCCATGTCGGGACCAACGAGAGCGAGGAGCTCCTCGCGCAGAATTTCGCGGATGCGCGCCTCGTCCGTGACGGACTCGACGGCGACACGCCGCTTGAGGGCCTCCATCAGCGTGTCGGTTGCTTCGAGGCCAAGGTCGGCGATGAGGAGCGATTCCTCGATCTCCTCCCAGTCAGCAGCGCTGAGCTGTCCTCGGCTGAGAACACCGAGGATGGCACGCCCCAGCGAACCGGAGGATGCAAGACGTTCACGCAGGCGCTCCATGCGGCCGCGCACGGGTTCGGGGCGTTCGATAGACGAGGCCGGGGTCGCGGGGACCTCAGAAGGCTCCTCGGGGGCCGCCTCAGGCGCGTCAGACGGGCCAGCACGAGGCTCATCGGTACCTTCTCGCGCGGCAGACGTGGGCACGTCGCCGGGTGCCTCGGCCGGAACCTGGGGCTCAACGGGGATACTGACGTCCTCCGTGGAGCGGCGCTTGGAACTGACAACGATGCGGATGAGCACACCGATCAGCACAGCGACCAGCAGGCCGATAACGACCGCCCACGGTGACTGGAGAGTGGAAATAAAAGCGTCCATAGGGTCATTATCCCCTATGTGCGCTCTTCACAGAAAACCTGAGTGCGGCATCACTACCTTAGGACTGCGCCGACTCCTGCGCGGAGGCATGACCCCCGTCGGAGCCCCGACGGCCGCGATCAAAGCGCTGACTCACGCGGCCGGTGACCGTCTCCAGCCGATCGATGCCCGGCAAGCGGTCAGCGTCGAAGTATGCGCTCTGCGAATCAGCATTTTGAAGGAGCGACTGTAGGGAGGCCGTCCGCGGCACCACGGGACCATCGGGAGACGTCGCGGCACGTTTGGGCAACGAATGGTGAGTCTTCACCTCGTCCGCGATTTCTTCGCTCTCTCGCTTGATGACACCCTTCCACTCGTCCGCGCTACGACGAGACAGCGCCAGCACCGCGACGACGCCACCGGCGACGACGAGGACAAGAACGACAGTCAGAAACAGAATCAACGCACCCTCAAGCATGCCATTATCCTGCCCTATCGGACCCTAACTATGCGACGTTGGCACCCGAGAACATGCGCTTTGTGACGATATTGTCATGGGGGTCAGGAACGCATGTTCCTGACCCCCATGAGTGCCGACGACGCGTCAGTCGAGGTAATCGCGCAGCACCTGCGAACGCGACGGGTGACGCAGCTTTGACATCGTCTTGGACTCGATCTGGCGGATACGCTCGCGCGTCACGCCATACACTTTGCCGATCTCGTCAAGGGTCTTCGGCTGACCATCGCCTAGACCAAAGCGCATCGAGACGACGCCAGCCTCACGCTCAGACAAGGTGTCCAGCACGTGGTGCAGCTGCTCCTGCAGCAGGGTGAAGGACACCGCATCCGCCGGGACGATAGCCTCGGAGTCCTCGATCAGGTCGCCAAACTCGGAGTCGCCGTCCTCGCCCAGAGGCGTATGCAGCGAGATGGGCTCGCGACCATACTTCTGGACCTCGACAACCTTTTCGGCCGTCATGTCGAGTTCCTTTGCTAGCTCCTCAGGCGTGGGTTCGCGACCAAGGTCCTGCAGCATCTGGCGCTGAACACGGGCCAGCTTGTTGATGACCTCGACCATGTGGACCGGAATACGAATCGTGCGCGCCTGGTCCGCCATCGCTCGGGTGATCGCCTGACGGATCCACCAGGTGGCGTACGTCGAGAACTTGTAGCCCTTGGTGTAGTCAAACTTTTCCACGGCACGAATCAGACCCAGGTTGCCCTCCTGGATGAGATCCAGGAACTGCATGCCACGGCCCGTGTAGCGCTTGGCCAGGGACACGACGAGACGCAGGTTTGCCTCGAGGAGGTGGTTCTTTGCCTGCTGACCATCCTGCGCGAGGAAGTGCAGCTCGCGGCGCTCGCGGCTGGTCATCTCGTCGGCCTGGTTCTTCAGCTTGTACTCGGCGTACAGGCCCGCCTCGATGCGGCGGGCAAGATCAACTTCCTGCTCCGCGTTCAGCAGGGAAACCTTACCGATCTGCTTGAGGTAGTCCTTCACCGGGTCGGCGGTCGCACCGGCGACAGTCACCTGCTGAACAGGCTCGTCGGTCTCGTCGGAATCCGAGACTACGAATCCGCCCTTCACATGAATGCCGGCGTTGGTGCGTTCACGCAACGCTGCACCCTCGGCGACCTTCGGGTCCTCTTCCTCGGCCTCTTCCTCGGCGTCGCTCACTGCCTCATCGTCGGCGTCTGCCTCGAGATCCGGATCTTCCAGATCGTCGCCCGTGGGCTCGAAGTCCTCCTCGGCAGTGTCACCGAGCTCCTCGACGACAACCTCTTCGACGATTTCCTCGTCCTTCTTCTTGCGACCGCGCGGCTTCTTGGCCGCGGGCTTCTTCGCGGTCTTGTCTTCGCCGGCGCCAGCCTTCTTCGCTGCCTTTTTGGCAGGAGCCTTCTTTGCGGCGGGCTTGTCGGTCTCGACGGCGTCGGCCTTCTTGGTCGTCTTCTTCGCGGGAGTCTTCTTCGCCGGCGCCTTCTTCGCGGCAGACTTCTTCTCCTCGGCGGGTGCGCTAGCCGCGGCCGTCGTGGCCTTCTTGGCGCGCGTCGTCTTCTTCGCGGGGGTCGTCACCTCCGTGGTTTCTTCAGTCGTCGCGGAGTCCTTTGCCGAAGCGCGAGATGCACTCACACGGGTCCCTTTCATTGATGGGCATGCACAACAGAGCCGATTGCAAATCGGCATACCACCGCCAGTCTAGTGCCTCGCTACGCAGTTTTCCTGGCGGTAGGTGTGAGGATGCCCCGCCTCGTCCCTCCCGCGCGCCGCAACCTCGGTTAGAGTTGCCTCATGACTTTGAGCGATAGTTTCGCAACGCTGCGTCCCCACATCGATGAAGCAACGGCCTCGAGCCTCGCGCGCCTTCTGGTCCGCGCAGGCGCATCCAGCAGATCCGAGGAATTTTCCGAGGCCGTGCTCGCGTCCGTGCGCGGTGGAAAGCGTTTTCGCGCGCTGATGGCGCATATCGGATACTCGCTCGGGGCGACTACCCCCCTGGAAGACGTGACCCTCCCCCACCTCAGCGCCGCGCTTGAGCTCTACCAGGCCAGCGCTCTTGTGCACGACGACATCATCGACAAGGCGGACGAGCGTCGCGGCATCCCGACCCCTCATCGAAGCCTCGCCAACCACCATGCATCGCGCTCGTGGATCGGCTCATCTTCAGATTTCGGAACACACGCCGCGATCCTCCTTGGAGACTTCTTGTTCTCCGCAGCGACCGCCGCTGCAGACGAGCAGGCGCTCACACTCGACGACAAACGCGCACGCGCGTTCGCGCGCCGCTTTGCCGACATGCACGCAGAAGTTGCGCTCGGCCAATACCTGGACATCGCCGCCGAACAGACCCCGCTCGACCCCGAACGGACGGACGCACTGAACGTCAGTGACGCGCTGGAGGTCGCACTCCATAAGTCGGCTCACTACTCGGTCGTTCACCCCGCAGTCTTGGGAGCTATCTGCGGCGCGCCCACGCTCGACGCCGGGGACGCACTCACCCACAGCCTCGAAGAGATCCTGACGCCCTGGGGACTGGCATTCCAGCTACGCGACGACGACCTGGGCGTCTTCGGAGACCCCGCAGTGACCGGAAAACCCGCGGGCGATGATCTGCGCGAAGGAAAGCGCACCGTCCTCCTGGCACTCACCTGGGAGGCTTCCTCCCCTGCCGAGCGGTCCGCCCTCACCGAGGTTCTCGGGGTGGCAGAGGCATCGCCTGAGCGCCTCAGCGCGGCAACCCGCATCGTCGAGGCCAACGGTCGCGCCCCCCACGAAGCTGAGATTGCGCGCCTGGTCGCCGACGGGCACGCAGCGCTTGAGGCCTCGTCCTTCGACGACGATGCCCGCGCCATGCTGCGCGAGCTGTGCGCGATCCTCACCGCCAGGCGAGCGTGAGCCCCACCGACGCAAATCAGAAGGCCAGCGTCGAAGCGATCCGATTCACCCGATGATGCCGACCCGACGTCAGCGCGTCGATCGGACGCTCACCGAGCTCGTCCTGAACGGTGTAGAGCCACGCGAGCGCTTCCTCAGACGTAAACCCGTCATCCGCCAGCAGGGTGAGTGTTCCCTGCAGGAACGGGAGCGGCTCCCAGCCATTCTCCCCCTTGATAATGATCTCTCGGGGCACGCCGCGCACGCCCGCGCCGTCGCGCGCCTCGATGAGGACTCGGTCGCGGATCAGCTGCTTGAGGCGGCGCTCCTCAATGCCGAGGAGACGGCACACCTCGTCGGTGGAGAGCACGGTGATATCAACACTGGTCATGAGCGCAAGACTACCCCATTCATGCGCCGCACCGAGGTGGGCACTTCCGATAATTTCGCGAAAACTCCCATAGAATCAAGCAAGTGAGCGATGAACAGACATTCGACCAGACGGACCCGTTGATCGGCCTCCTCGTCGACGAACGGTACCGAGTGACGCGCAGGCTCGCGCGTGGCGGCATGGCCACCGTGTACATCGCCCAGGACGAACGCCTCGACCGCCCGGTCGCCCTGAAGGTTATGCACCCGCACCTCGCGGACTCCCAGGACTTCGTCGCACGCTTTCGCCGCGAGGCACGCTCGGCAGCGCGCATCGTTCATCCCGGTGTCGTCTCCGTCTTCGATCAGGGCGTCATCACCGGCCAGGGCTTCCTCGTGATGGAACTGATCGACGGAACGAACCTGCGCCAACTGCTGCGCGCACAGGGTGCCTTTACGATCCCTCAGGCACTTCGCTATACGACCGATACCCTTGAAGCCCTGCGTGCCGCTCACCGCGTCGGCGTGATCCACCGCGACATAAAGCCGGAGAATATCCTCGTTCCGACCGACGGCCCCGCGAAGGTCACCGACTTCGGCTTGGCACGCGCGGCGTCCGAGGTCTCCATGTCGTCGACGGGCAACATGCTCGGAACAGTGGCGTACATCGCGCCGGAAATCGCCACCACGGCCGAGGCCGACGCACGCTCGGATATCTACTCCGTGGGCATCATGCTGTACGAGATGCTGACCGGCGCTGTGCCGTGGGCAGGCGAATCACCGCTGCAGATCGCCACCCATCACGTCGCCGACGACGTCCCCAAGCCTTCGGCTTCCCAGCCCTGGATTCCCCGAGAAATCGACGATCTCGTGGCGGCGCTGACGGCCCGCGACCCCGCCTCGCGTCCCGCCGATGCTTCCGAAGCAATCGACCTGGTAACGCGCGCGGCCGCTGCCATACCTGCCGATCTAGCGAATCGCCGCGCAGAAGTCGCCCCCGCCGACCGCAGCGGCGCCTCCGAGACCACCGCGCTCAATACGGAGGTGATGTCCGCGCAGTTCACGAGGCCGCTTCCTGCACCCTCAACCGTGATGACGGTCCGCACCTCCGCGCCGATTCCAACACCCGAGGAGGCGGGCACGACGAAAACGTACAAGCGTGCTGCCCTGTGGGTGAGCCTCGTCGTCCTCCTCCTCGCCGTCGCTGGCATCGGAGGCACCTGGTGGTGGACCGAATACGGCCCCGGTTCCTATCTGACGATGCCCGCTACTGACGGTCGTCCTCTCGCGGATGTTGAGACTGATCTGGGTGCGATGGGGCTTTCCTTCACTGTCGAGGAGGAGTTTTCGGACGACGTAGCAACCGGATCCGTCACTCGCTCCGACCCTGAGGGCGGTGCGCCTGTCCATAAGCGCGCTGACGTTTCGCTCTACGTCTCCAAGGGCGTCGACATGAAGAACGTGCCCGACGTGAGCGGCAAGACCCAGGATGATGCGAAGAAAGCGCTCACCGATGCAGGCCTGGCCCTCGGTGCCATAACGGATGCCTACTCCGAGGATATTCCGCAGGGACAGGTCATCTCCCAGTCCGCGCCGTCGGGCACCTCGGTGCCGCACGACACGGCTATCGACGTCGTCCTCTCCAAGGGACGCGAGCCTCTCACCGTTCCAACCCTCAACGGGATGAGTGCGGACGCCGCAAAGAAGGCTATCGAGGGGCTCGGCCTCGTCGCAGCGCCCACTGAAGCGTTCTCCGATACGGTCGCGCAAGGCCAGGTCATCTCCCAGCAAACAGCTGAAGGAACGGTTCTGCACCGAGGCGACACCGTCGCCTACACGGTCTCCAAGGGACCCGAAAAGGTTGCTGTACCCGACGTTGTCGGCCGCCAGCGCCAAGACGCCAGGGCCGCACTCGAAGCGGCCGGTTTCACCGTCCAAGAGGAGGCAATTCTCGGCGGTTTCTTCGGTACCGTCCGTCAGAGCGATCCCGTCGCTGGCACGATGCTCAAGAAGGGGAGCGTCGTCACGATCACCATCGTCTGAGGCACGACGCATCCAGCCTTCACTCATCCAACGAAAGATCCCCGGCCTCGTCCGATTCGACGAAGCCGGGGATCTGATCGCTCGAGAGTTCACTCCTCGTGAGAGGAACCCTTCGCCAGGTACTGAGCCACCTGGAAGGCCATCTCCAGACTCTGCTGGTGATTCAGACGCGGGTCCACGAGCGTCTCATAACGATCACGCAAGGACTCGTCATCGATGTGCTCACTGCCGCCGATCACCTCGGTGACATCATCACCGGTGAGCTCGACGTGCAGGCCGCCAGGAACAGTGCCCGCAGCCTCGTGAGTCTCGAAGAAGCCACGAACCTCATCCATGACCGTCTCAAAACGGCGTGTCTTGTAGCCGGTCGAGGACGTAATCGTGTTGCCGTGCATCGGATCGGTCATCCACGTAATCGGACGGCCGTCTTCCCGCGCCGCTTCCAGCAGCGGCGGAAGCGCCTCGCGGATACGTCCGGCACCCATACGCGTAATGAACGACAGACGCCCCTCCTCACCATCCGGATTCAAACGATCGATCAGCGAAAGCATCTGGTCCGGCGTGGTCGACGGACCGAGCTTGACCCCAATCGGGTTGCGAACGCGCGACAGCAGCTCGATGTGAGCGCCCTCCTCATCGCGTGTCCTCTCCCCCGCCCACAGGAAGTGGGCAGACGTGTTGTACGGCTCGCCCGTGCGCGAATCGATGCGGGTCATCGCCGACTCGTACTCGAGCAGCAACGCCTCGTGCGACGAATACAGGTCGACGTCGCGCAGCGTCTCGAAGTCGACGCCGGCGGCACCCATGAACTTAATCGCACGGTGGATGTCCTCGGCCAGCGACTCATAGCGTGCGTACGCCGGGTTCGACATGAAGCCCTGATTCCAACGGTGTACCTGACGCAGGTCGGCGTAGCCGCCCTTCGTGAAAGCACGAATCAGGTTCAGCGTCGACGCCGCGTGGTTGTAGAGCGACAGAAGGCGCTGCGGATCGGGCTCGCGCGCCTCGGGGGTGAACTCGAAGGAGTTCACCGCATCGCCGCGGTAGCTCGGCAGCGTCACACCGTCATGAGTCTCCATGTCGGAAGAGCGCGGCTTGGCGTACTGGCCCGCAATACGACCGACCTTGATGACCGGCAAAGACGCGCCATAGGTCAGCACGACCGCCATCTGCAGCAGGGTCTGAATCTTCAGGCGCACGTGATCCGCCGTCGCCTCGGCGAAGGTCTCAGCGCAGTCCCCGCCCATCAGAACGAAGGCCTCACCGCGGGCAGCCGCACCCATCCACGTGCGCAGGTCGTCAACCTCACCGGCGAACACGAGCGGCGGCTGGCGGCGCAGCTGGGCCGTCACATCACTGAGATGTTGCGCGTCCGCGTAGGTAGGCTGTTGGGCTGCGTCCAGGCCGCGCCACGTGTCCCAGGGAGCACGCTCCCCGGACTCGGGTGACCACAGGCGCTCGGGGACGCGGCGGGAGCGAGGCTTACGCACAGGCTCACCGCCGCGTCCGGGAGTGATCGAAGGAATCACGCGCAGCGACTCACTCGCCAGCGGGCTCGACGGTCTGGCCGATCTCGGCCATCATCTCGACGAACCAGGGGGCGGAAATGTCGAAGGGCTTGCCGCCCGCGATGCGCGGGAACGGAATGGCCTTCAGGCGGTCGCCGTCCTCCTCGTCGTGGCCGATCACGCCGGACTCGCCCTTGAAGGCGCACTCAACGGCGAGGTCGGTCATCGACTTGATGAGGCGCAGGTCGTCGGCATTGGCACGCGACGAACGCGAGAAGTAGCCGGACTTCTGGACCATGACCTTCTCGGCGTCGATCTTCTCGGCGAACTGCTTGGCGAACCACTGGCCGGGGTTGATCGTGTCGAGCTTGACGTGGCCGAAGGGATCGCGCTGGACCTCGCCGCCCGCAGCCTCGATCTCCGCGATGATCTCGGGGACACCAGCGCCCTCGGACAGGAAGATGTTGACGTTGCCCTGCTCGTCCATGATGGCCTTGAGACGCTTGGCCTCGGCATCCAGGTCGATCTTCATCTCGGGCAGGAAGATGGCGTGGATGTCCCAACGCTCCTTCGACAGGCCGATCGAGGGCACCCACTCCTGGGTCTTGAGCCACTCGTGGTAGCACTGCGAACCGGCGGCCGTCAGCCAACCGCAGTGGCGGCCCATGATCTCGTGGATGATGAGCATGCGGGGGTTGGAGCGGTGTTCACCGATGACGTTCTGCGAGTACTCGGAGACCTCTTCAGCGGCGGTCCAGGCGCCCAGGGACTGGCGGATCGGCACGACGTCATTGTCGATCGTCTTGGGCAGGCCCACGACGGTCAGGTGGTAGTCGTGCTCCTCCAGGTAGGCGGCCAGGTCGGCGGCCGTCGTGTTGGTGTCGTCGCCACCGATGGTGTGCAGGACGTCGACGCCGTCAGCGCGCAGCTGCTCGGCAGCCTTCTGCAGCGGGTCCTCATCCTCGGAGACGAGGCCGCGCTCGACCAGGTTCTTCTTGTTCGTCAGCTTGACACGGGAGTTACCGATCGGGGAGCCGCCGAAGCGGTGCAGGACGGCAGCGTGCTTGCGAGCTTCCTCGTCGACCAGCACGTAGTTGCCAGTGAGCAGGCCGTGGTAGCCGTTCTGGTAAGCGATGATCTCAACCGTGGGATCAATTTCGTTGTAGCGCTCGATGAGTCCACCGACGGCGGAGGACAGGCACGGGGCGAAGCCACCTGCGGTCAGCAGGGCAACACGACGGACCGACATGAATGTCACCTTTCTCAGGTTGGTTAGGTACGGCCCCGCGCGTGCATGCACGCTCCGCGTCACCCCGGCTGCCCGATGGGGCTGCCTAGTGCGCGAAGGCGCGCGCGTGCAGGGCACAGTTCATTCTACCCGGCCCACATCGCCTTTCGCCAAGGACACCCGTCCCACGAAACGCGAATGCGCGCCCCAATCGTGAGATGACGGCGAACACCCATTACTCCTTGTCCGAGGCCTCCTGCTCCTCACCGCTCTCTTCCTCGGGGGCGGTGGGCACGGGGACGTCGGGGGCGGTGCGCCCACCGGGTGCAGGACGACCGTTGGAGGGAACCGGTCCCTCGAAGGCGCCCTCTGCTGCCAGCTGTGCCTTGACGTCGGCGGCATACAGGTCCACGTACTCCTGCCCAGACAGGAGCATCAGGTCGTACATGATTTCGTCGGTGATGGCCCGCAGCACGTAACGGTCCTTGTCGAGGCCGCGGTAACGCGAGAAGTCCAGGGGCTCGCCGATCACCATACCGATATTCGTACGGGACGGGATCTTTTGGCCGATCGGCTGCGCGGCATGGGTGCCGATCATCGCCACGGGAATAACGGGTGCACCGGAGAGGAGGGCAAGGCGCGCGACGCCGGTCTTGCCGCGGTAGAGGCGCCCATCGGGGCTGCGCGTTCCTTCGGGGTAGATGCCGAAGAGTTCACCGTCGCGCAGGCGCTTGAGTCCGGCGTTCAGAGCCGCTTCGGACGCGCGGCCACCGGTGCGGTCAACGGGGATGGTGCCGACGGCGCGCATAAACTCCTTCGTCATCCACCCTTTGAGACCGGTGCCCGTAAAGTAATCGGCCTTACCCATGAAGACCACCTCACGGTCGAGCATCATCGGCAGGAACACCGAATCCCATACGGCATTGTGATTGGACGCGAGAATGGCGGGTCCTTCGGCAGGAATGTTCTCCTTGCCGCGGATCCACGGGTGATAGGCCGCCTTCAGAACGGGGCTGCCGGTCGCCTTGAGAGCCTGATAGAACGCCACTGTCACTCCTGAAGTCTCGACGGGCGCGCGAGCGCGCGAACGAATTAGTATCAACTGTATGACGAAACAGACTCCCGTGCGCGATTGTGGGGAAACCATAGCGCCCGGGGAGTCGGCCCGTCCTTTCGCCCAATCGGTGGTGTCGCAAGCCCTTTCCCGGGCCTCGTCGGTGGAACTACAGCCCAGCCTGGACGCCGTCGGCACCCCCGCCACCAGCGGACACTGGGTGGTCGTCGACCTGGAGACGACGGGGCTGGGCGCGGGCGCTGAGATTACGGAAATCGGTGCGGTGCGCGTTCGGAGCGGCGCCGTGGTGGAAGAATTTTCCACACTCGTCAAACCTTCACGCCCCATTCCACCATTCATCACGTCGCTGACGGGGATCACGCCGGCAATGGTTGCACACGCAGACCCGATCGCTTCGGTACTGGAGCGATTCATGGCCTGGTCTGGCCTCGGCACCAAGGAAGGCCCCGTCCTCGTCGCTCACAATGCGTCTTTCGACGTGGGGTTCTTGCGCCGAGCGGCCCGTGCGTCCTCACTCCCCTGGCCTCGTGTCCGCGTTGTGGACACCCTTGCTCTCGCGCGGCTCGCTCTACCCCGCCCGCTCGTGCGCAACCACAAGCTCGCCGCGATCGCGTCGTACTTTGGTACCGTCACGGTCCCCGAGCACCGCGCGCTCGGAGACGCCCGGGCAACCGCTGAGATCCTCCTGGGATTCATCGAACTGCTTGCAGGGGCAGGCGCCACCGACGTGGAGGACCTCGTCGCTCTCACCGATCAAGCGCCCGCGCGCCGCCCCTCGACGCCGCCCTTCGTCGCGGACTTGCCCACCTCTCCCGGGGTGTATCACTTCATCGATACGGCGGGTGACACCCTTTACGTGGGATCGGCCTCGTCCTTGCGCTCGCGCGTCGGCAGTTACTACACGAAGGCGGAGAAGCGCTCGAAAGTGCAGCGCATGGTCTCCATCGCCGCGGGCGTACGCCCCTATCCCACCGCGTCCATCCTCGAGGCGAGAATCCGAGAACTGCGCGATATCAGGGAACTGGCACCTCCCTACAATTCGGCGTCGACACGTCAGGGATCCCAGCACTGGGTCATCGCCGAGGCAGGCCGCGCTCGCGTCGTACCGTCCGTGTCGCTCGACGATCTACCGCGCGCCCTCGGCCCCTTCGGCACGCGCGCGCACGCCCTGCGGGCAGCCGGAGCAATCGAACGCGTCTTAACGCACGCCGAGCCCGACGACACGTCGCGCCTCCTCGACGAGGCCGTGGCCGCATCTACGCTGGCCATTCCAGACGCGCTCACCGCACTCATGGAGAGGCTATCCGCCCAGGGACTCTTTGAGCCCGCTGCGGCCGCTCGTGACGACCTCAGCGCCTACATGACGGGCGTCGAACGCGCGACAATGCGACCGATCCTGGCGGCGCCGCGCATCGTGTGGGGATCACGCAGAGACGGGGGCGAGAAAGGCTGGATCCTGCACGTCGCATCCCACGGCCGACACCTCAGTTCCGTGGTCATTCCGCCGCACACCGACCCATCCCCGTGGATCGACGTTCTCACGTCCACGACACCCATCGAGACCGACGGCGTCGCCGCGAGCTGCGCGTCGTGGGCAGAAACAGCGCTGCTGTGCGCCGAGCTGGCCCGCGAGGGAACGCGCCTCGTCGAATGGAACGGACCTCTCCCCTGGGCCCAGCCGACGGCCAGCCCGCTATGCGACGGGCGGCTACGCGAGCTCCTGGCCCACGCAACCGCCCATCCACATCACCGCCCGCACACATGACGCGAGCTTGTCCCTATGCGTTCGATGCAGCCACCCAACGCTCGATGAGTCGGGCACCCGAGCCGTCCGCCAGCGTACCCAGGGCACGCTCGACGGCACCGCGCATGCGTTCGGCAAAGTCGGCCTGCGTCACCGGGTTTTCCAGGCCCTCCCACGCCAGGATGCCGGCGCCGACGTTGAGCGCAACGGCATCGCGGACGGCATCCGCTCCACCGCCCGACAGCACGTCGCGGGCAACGGCCGCGTTCTCGGCGGCCTCACCGCCTGCGAGGTCCTCGATCGAGGAAGATGCCATGCCCAGGGATTCACGGGCGTCGAACTCCGTGGGAGTCACGGATCCGCCCGACACAATCCACACCTGGTTCGCATCGGTCGTCGTCAGCTCATCGAGGCCCGTGTTCGCACCGCGGAAGACGAGCGCGCTCAGGCCCCTCGAGGCGTAGACGCCCGCCATCAGTCGCGCGTTCTCCTCACGCGACGCGCCGATCGCGCACGCCTGCACGCGCGCGGGGTTCGTCAGCGGTCCCAGGACGTTGAAGGCCGTGGGGAAACCGAGCGCGCGGCGCACGGGGGCGGCAAAACGCATCGAGGGGTGCATCTTATTGGCGAACAGGAACGCGATGCCCACCTCATCGAAGACGCGACGCAGGGCGTCGGCGTCGAGGTCGAGGTTGACACCGAGCGCCTCGATCACGTCCGCGGAACCCGACTTCGACGTCGACGCACGGTTGCCGTGCTTGACGAGCGGAATTCCCATCGCTGCGAGCACGATGGCGGACATCATCGAGATGTTGACGGTCTTGTACCCGTCACCGCCCGTGCCCACGATATCGAGCGCACGGCTGGGCAGATCGACGTGTGCCGCGTGATCCTGCATGCCATCGGCGAGGCCGTGGATCTCGTCGACCGTGGCGCCCTTCATGGCCATGGCGGTCAGGAAAGAGGAAAGACGTGCCTCTCCGAGCTCGCCGCTCATCACCTGATCCATCAGCCAGTACGACTGACCGTAGTCGAGGCTCTCCCCCGCGGTCAGCGCCTCGATGATCGGCGCCCACTCCTGAGCAGCCATCACTTGGCTCCGAGCAGCACGTCAGCGACGGTCTCCTGCAGGATGATCGGGTCGATCGGATCGGCCACGACCGCCGCTGCTCCGGCCCACGTCGCCAGCCATTCGTCCTGCGGGCGAGCCGTCAGGAACACGATCGGGGGAACGCCGTCACGGGTCTCACGCAGATCCTGGGCGACAGACATGCCGCCCTCCTTCTTCGTCTCAGCATCGAGAATCAGCATCGCGAAATCCTGCTGATCGAAGGCGTCACGAACGCCGAAAGCCGTGGCTGCCTCCACCCATTCGATGCGGGGCGTGTCCTTGGAAGCACGCAGTCCGACGCCGTTGATGACAGCTTCACGCTTGTCCTTATCGTCGCTGAAAACCAGGATTTGAACGGTTTCTTCACTCATGGAATCTCCTTGCGTATGTCGGCCAATTCGACGCGATGGCCCCATTCTAACGGGTAGCGGGCGGCTCCCACACTGGGAGCCGCCCGCTCACGTCCACCTGCGTCGGCGTACGCTCACTGCATCGAGGAGGTGCCGACGATGTCGACGACCATCACGTTCGCCTGAGCCGATGTACCCGATTGCGCTTGCGAAGCCGGGATCGGGACAACGAGGAGAATACGGGAACCGACCGTGTATCCGGCGAGACCCGCGTTCGTCACGGCTTCCTCGACGGGTGCTTGACTCCAGCTGGACTGGGTCTGTCCGTTCGCGCCGAAGCCGCCAGCGACCGCCTTGTACAGGAAGGATTCCCCGTCTGCGAGTTCCTCGCCCGAGCCCTTGTAGATCGCGTAGATCTTCCGCTCGGTGGGTGCGGCGACGCTCTCATCGATAGCCAGGGTCGGCTCGACACCGGGATCACCGGTCACGGTCACACCGGCGGGAAGTTCCTCGCCGGTCGCAGTCGCGCCGCTGAGAACCGACTCGTCGGCCAGGTTCTCGGTGGCGACGCCCACGATGTCCACGACGAACACGAGGGTCGAGTTCGCAGGAATATCGCCGGCGGCCTGGCTACCGTAGCCTAAAGAGGCAGGAATGACGAGCTCGACGCGGTCACCCACGTGCGTGTGGGCCAGGCCGTAGCCCCAGCCCTTGACGACCCGGTCGAGCGAGAAATCGATAGGCTGTCCCTTCTTGTAGGACGAATCGAAGACGGTGCCGTTCCACAGGGCGCCCACGTAGTTCGCCCTGATTGTCGCACCCGGGCACACGAGCGCGCCATCGCCCTGCTTGAGGGTCTTGACGAGAACCTTGTCGGTCGGCTCACTTCCCTTGCCAGCGGCGATCACGGGGGTGTCATCGCCGGAGATCGACGGGAAGTTTCCCTTGCCGCTGCGGTCGACGTTCGCGTTCTGGTCAGCGGAGTCGTCCGTCGAGCAGGCGGAGTAGTCGATCTCCGCGGGAGCGGGAGACGAAGACGACGAAGCGTCGGAGCAAGCCGCGAGCCCGAGAACGAGGGCGACTGCGCCGGCGAGGGCGCCGAAGCGGCGCAGGGAGGACGTCATGAGATGGTGTTCTTTCGGCTCAGTGGAAGGATTCGCCGCAGGCGCAGGTGTTCTGGGCGTTCGGGTTATCGATGGTGAAGCCCTGACGCTCAATCGTGTCGGCGAAGTCGATCGTGGCGCCGCTCAGGTAGGGAACGCTCATGCGATCGACGACGACCTCAACGCCGTCGAAGGAGCGAATCGCGTCGCCGTCGAGGGTGCGGTCATCGAAGTACAGCTGGTAGATGAGGCCGGAGCAGCCACCGGGCTGAACGGCGATGCGCAGGCGCAGGTCGTCGCGACCCTCCTGCTCAAGGAGGCTCTTCACCTTCGCAGCTGCGACGTCGGTGAGGATGACCTCGTGGGTGGGAGCCTGAGTTGCGGACTCGGACATGATGCTCCTTTTCGTAACGGATAGACGTATTCGCTTGACACACTACTCCCCCGCGTGGACCACGCGCCACGGCTGGGGTGCGCGCTCAGCGTAACCAGGTGCGAGCGACGCGCCGTCCGGCATCTTCAAGCGTGACGGATTCCTCCGTCTCGAAGACACCGTGAAGCCCCCACTCGGCCTTCTCGAAGTGCGAGAGGCTGGACCTACGGGTGATGGCGACGACGGGCAGGGCATGCGCTGCAGCGGCACTCGTCACGCTCTCGAGCGTGGACTCGGCAAGCAGCGGCGAGGACAGCTCGGGTTCGGCGACGACCACGAGATCAGCGCCCTCCACAATGTCGTCCAAATCGAGAAGCTGGGACAGCAGATCACCGGTGGAGACGATACGTTCACCGATCGCAGCGATGACAGCCCCCACGCCACCACCGGCACCTGAACCACGCAAACGCGCCGGGTGGACCTCCTGGCCCGCCAAAAGCTGGCGCCGTCCCAGAGGTCGGTGCGCGAACGCCTGCGTGAGGGCAGCGGTGAGGGCGGTGTCCTGGTTCTCGGTCGGCTCCAGATCGGGCGCGACGGCGAGGACCGAGTCGAGGCCCAGCAGCGGGCGCGCCGTGGATGCGGCGCACACAAGATCGACGCCTGCATCTGAAACGAGGTTCTGGGCGTGCGTCAGCGCATCGGCGAGCGCCTCGGGCTGCCTCGGGTCAATGCGCGGGGCACCCAGGAGGCCTTCCAGGAAACCGACGCCGCAATCGGGAGAGGAATTGTGCCCGCCTTCGACGATCACAGTGCCGCCGTCGCCGAGCGTTTCCGCCACGCGTTCGCCTGCCGCGCGCGACGAGGAAGCATCGGTGGGCACGCGCACGAACGAGGCCTGGGAGCGCAACCCAGCCACAGCCTCGTCGAACGTGGGTCCGGTGCCGACGGGAACCGTCACCACTGCCGCGCCCGGATCACCCGAGAGGACGCCCCGACCGATTGCACCAAGTGCGTTGCCGGTCGGCGAGGCGGAAATACCTCCATCCCACCGACCGGCGACAACGACACGACTCACAGGGACGCCACGCGCGTCAGCAGAAGCGCCTCGGCGATGATCGCGGCCTTCAGGTCGGAAATCGACTGCGACTCGTCCTCCGAGTGAGCGTTCGTCAGGGGGTCCTCAACGCCCGTGACGACGACCTGCGCGCTGGGGAAGATGCGCTGGAAGTCAGAGATGAACGGGATGGACCCGCCCACGCCGATGTTGACCGAGGGAACGCCCCAGGCCTCGGTGAGGGACTCGTGCAGCGCCTTCGTGACGGGCGAGGACATGTCCGCCTGGTAGCCGGCACCCGCATCCTCGGCCGTGACCTCGACGCGCGCACCGAAGGGCGCATGATCGAGCAAGTAGTCGACGAGCTTGGTCTGAGCCTCGACGGGATCGACGCCGGGAACCGTGCGCATCGACAGGCGGAAACGCGTATGCGGGGCAATCGTATTCGAGGCGTTGGACACCGGGCGCGCGTCAAAACCGATAACCGAGATGGAGGGCTTGGTCCACATGCGGGCGGCGATGTCGCCCGAACCCGCCAGCTGCAGGCCCTCGACCATGCCGGCCGCAGCGCGCAGCTCTTCCTCCGGCCAATCCACGTCCGCGTGATCCGAGCCGCCCAGGCCCGGGACCGCGACGTCGCCCTTCTCGTCGAAGAGCGAGGCAATCAGCATCGAGGAAACCGCGACGGAATCGAGCAGCGGGCCGCCGAACGCACCCGAGTGCACCGCGTGGTCCGCGACGGTCACGTCGACGGTCACGATCGCGTTGCCGCGCAACGTCGAGGTGACGGCAGGCTCGCCCACCTTCCAGTTCGACGAATCCGTCACGACGATGACGTCGGCGGCGAGCTCATCCTTGTGAGCATCGAGGAACGCCGTGAACGAGGGAGAACCGATCTCTTCCTCACCCTCAATGAACACGACGACGTTCACCGGTAGCTCCTCGCCAAGGATCGACAGGGACCCCAGGTGCACCGTAATGCCGGCGCCATCGTCGGAAGAACCGCGGCCATAAATGCGGTCTCCACGAACCTCCGCCTTGTAGGGATCCATGCTCCAACGGCTCAGCTCACCCACCGGCTGCACGTCGTGATGGGCATAGAGCAGAACGGTCGGGGCGCCCTCGATGCGGGGCGAATGTGCAACGAGCGCGGGCTTGCCCTCGGTCCCATCCGCAGCGGTTTCGCGCAGGACCTTGGCATCGAGTCCAAGGGCCGCGAAGCGCTCGCGAATATGCTCGGCGCTGCGCTCCACGTCGGCGGCGTGCGCAGGATCCGACGACACCGACGGAATCGCGACGAGCTGCGTGAGCTCCTCCAACAGAGACGGGAAAGCGGCCTCCAGGCGCTCCCTCAAAACGGATGACGACAATGCGTGTGAAGTATCAGCCATACGACCAGGGTAGACCATGGGAGTGCGAGGCGGGCAGGCTATCCGCTAGCCTTGAAGCGTGTTTGGACGAAGCAAGAACAATAACGACGAGACCTCGATGCACGTTGAGGCGCTCTCACCGACGCCCGGCGGCAAAAAAGGCCGTCCTACGCCCAAGCGTAAGGACGCCGAGGCCGCCCGCATCCACCCGCTGGTTCCCAAGGACCGCAAGGAAGCCAAGCGTGCCGCACGCGCCGCACGCAACGCGCGCTTCGACGCTGAACAGCGCGCACTGGTGACCGGCGAAGAGAGGTACCTGCCGGCCCGCGATAAGGGAGCCGCACGTCGCTTCGTGCGCGACTACGTGGACGCACGACACTCCTTCTCCGAGTGGATCCTCGCCGTCATGATGGTCTCCATCATCCTCATCATGTTGCTCTCGATGCTCGGCAACAAGATCCCGCTGCAGTACCAGGCCTACATGCTCTACGGATCGTCGATCCTCATGTACGGCTCCTTCATCATCACCGCAGTCGAGTCCCTCCTCGTATGGCGCAAGGTCAAGCGCACATTTGCCGAAGCACACCCGCGCGACGACATTCCCTCCGGCACCGGGTACTACACCTTCTCCCGCATGATCATGCCGCGTCGCTGGCGCTCGCCGCGCCCCCAGGTTGATCGCGGGCAGTTCCCGAAGTAATCCACAGATCCCGTCGGCCCCGCCCCATCCACATGGCGGCGGGGCCGACGCGTTTTATCCACAGGGTGCGTCGCGACCGAACCTGTATCCACAGGGGTCGCCGTCGCGCTGGATTCCCCTTCCTCTCGCAGGCCATCCTGTTCGTGTCGGAGCATCGACGCCCGACAGAGACGACAAGGATGCACCATGCACACAACGACCACACTGCTGCCCACCTGCGATATTGCAAGTGAGGAGGACGAGCCCTCCCCCGACGGCATGTACGGCCCCGCCCACTGGTTGGATGACCGTGGCATCTCCGCCCTCCTCTCCCCCTACCTGTGCGACGGGTGGGACCTCGGCGACTACGCGCGCTTCGCTGACCTCACGGGCACGGATGCGCGGCGCCTCGCCTCGCTCCTGCCGAAGGATGCACGCGACGATAGGCAGAACAACGCGCCTCGCATCATCGAGCTGCTGCGCGCCGCCTCGCGCATCGAAGGACTCAGCCTCGAGGGATACGTCATCCGTGCCCCTCGCCGAGACGAACGCGTCAGCATCGACACCGTGCTCGTCCCCGAGTCGGCAATCATCGCACACACCGGCGCCCCCATCGACGACGAGCGGTATCCGAGCTACCAGCACTGGCTCACGCTTGCCACGATCCTCGGGCTTGGCGAGGAGGCGATCCCGCCCGACGAGATGCGCCTCCTCGTTCGAGACGGATCATCCGCGCGGTGGTGGTGGGCATGGTGGGACTGATCAACTATCCTAGGAAGCATGATCCGACGCGCGTACAACTGGGCTTTCACACACTTCATCTCACGTTCCGACCCGGAAGATGCACACCACCTGGGTCTGGGAGCAATTTCTCTGGCCGGCCGATTCGCCCCGACACGCGGACTCATGCGCGCCACGCTGGGCTACCTCGATCCCCACCACAGCCCCACCCGGATGGTTAACGGAGTCGAGGTCCCCCTGACGCTGGGACAGCGCCGTCTGCCCTCGCGTCTGGGCCTCGCGGCCGGCATGGACAAGGACGCGCAGGCCGTGCTTGGCATGTGCGCCCTCGGCTACGCCTTCGTCGAAATCGGAACCGTCACCCCGCGCCCCCAACCCGGCAACGACGCCCCACGTCTGTGGCGCCTCATGGAAGATCGCGGCCTGCGCAACCGTATGGGCTTCAACAACGCTGGCGCGGATGCAGCCGCGGACAAGCTGCGCGGGCTGCGCTCGACGCCCGCAGGCCGCGCCGCCATCGTGGGCGCCAACATCGGCAAGAACAAGGTGACCTCCGAGGAGGACGCTCCGGCCGACTACGAGTACTGCGCGAAGACACTGGCCCACTGGGTCGACTTCGTCGTCGTCAACGTCTCCTCCCCCAATACGCCCGGACTGCGTGACCTGCAGTCGGTCGATCACCTGCGCCCGATCCTGCAGGCAGCCCGCCGCGGCTGCGAGGCCGGGGCCCCCGACCGTGTCATGCCCCTCTTCGTCAAGATTGCCCCCGACCTGGCCGATGAGGACATCGTCGCCGTCGTCGAACTGACGAAGGAACTCGGGCTGGCAGGTGTCGTCGCCACGAACACGACGATCAACCACGACCTGGGCGAGGGTGGCGTCTCCGGAGCTCCACTGCTGCCCCGCGCGCTCGAAGTCGTCTCCCTGGTGGCTCGCCACCTCGACGAAGAGCAGATCCTCATCGGAACCGGCGGAATCTCCTCTCCGGAGGACGCGCTGCGCATGATCGGTGCGGGCGCCGACCTGGTCGAGGCCTTCTCCGCCTTCATCTTCGAAGGCCCGTCCTGGCCGGGCGAGGTCTCGCGCGCCCTCCAGCGCGCATAAGGGGCACCGTGATTATCGAGCTCACCAGCGCGGACCTGGCTGCAGACCCACGCCTGGACGACTACACGCGCCTCAAAGAAGTCAAGCTTCGTTCCAAGATCGAGCCGGAGCGCGGCCTGTACATGGCCGAATCCGCGAACGTCATCGAACGCGCCATCCGCGCAGGCCACCACCCGCGCTCCTTCCTCATGTCCAAGCGCTGGCTGCCCACGCTCGAAGCGCTCATCGATGAAGCGACGGGCGCTCCCGATGGCGCGCAGGTTCCAGTCTTCGTCGCCGACGAAGACCTCCTCGAACAGATGACGGGCTTCCACCTGCACCGCGGCGCCCTGGCCGCCATGCAGCGTCCGATCCTGCCCTCCCTGGACGAGCTACTCGCGACAGCGCGCGGTGGCCAGCCCGCTCGCCGCGTCGTCGTCCTGGAAAACCTCGTCGACCACACGAACGTGGGCGCAGCATTCCGCTCCGCCGCCGCGCTCGGCGTGGACGCTGTCCTGGTCACCCCGCAGTGCGCCGACCCCCTCTACCGGCGATCCGTGCGCGTCTCCATGGGAACCGTCTTCCAGGTCCCATGGACCAGACTCGAATCGTGGCCCGGGGACATCACGACCCTCCAGAAGGCCGGCTTCACCGTGGCCTCCCTGGCTCTGTCCGACGATTCCGTGTCCCTCGACGACTTTGCCTCGCTGCCGATCCTCCAAGATCCCGACACGCGCCTCGCGATGGTCATGGGCACCGAGGGTGACGGACTCGGGCGTCGCACCATCGCAGCGTCCGACTACACCGTCAAAATACCCATGGACCACGGCGTCGACTCGCTCAACGTCGCAGCCGCATCTGCCGTCGTCTTCTGGGCCACCAGGGGCATCGGCGCGCAGTAACGTTTAGTCTCTCGCCCGAGCGGTGCCGCGACCGCCGCTGGACAACGAAACGAGGCCGGAGCTGGTCACCCAACCCCGGCCTCGTCCTCGTATGCGCTGACGGTTCAGCTCATGGATGCGACGATTTCGTCAATGACATCCACGCATTCTTCCCAGCCAGACACGGCGCGCGTCGCGTAGCCGGCGGCCTTGACCGGATAGTCGTTTCCTTGCGGATCGAGGCGATCGCCGATGAAGAGCATCTCGGATGCGGGGATTCCCGTCTCCTCGACGAGCTTGCCCATGCCGTATGCCTTGTCGATTCCGCGCGTCGTGATGTCGACAGAGGTCGAGCCACCGCCGCGCACATCAAGCTCAGGGACATCGGGCTGAACTGCGTCGCGCAGAGCCGCCTTCTTGGTGCCATCAGGATCCCAGGCACGCTTCGCATCGAGCGGCGCCTCCTGGCCGAGAGCAGAGAAAGTGATCTGCGAGCCACGGTCTTCGATGATGTTGCCCCACGGATTGGACTCCCACAGGCCGAGCTCACGCGCGTGACGCTCAAGCGAGTCGATCGCACGGGCGGCCACCTCGGGATCCAGGTCGTGGGCGTAACGCTCAACCCACGCGCCATCCTCGTAGCGGTAATAGCGAGTGCCGCACGTGGGCATCAGGTGCAGGCGCGCGAGCTCCTCGTCCGTGGCGTTCAGGTTCTCCAGGACCTGGGTGCGGAACTGCCCCATCTGACCGCCGGAGATGATGCACACCTCCACGTGGTCGAGCAGGGACCGCAGTGCGACGTCCATGCGGGCGGGCAGCGGCGACTTCGAGGGCGCCAGGGTGTCATCGAGATCAAAGGCAACGAGCTTCACGATGCCCCCTACTGCTTCGCGGCTTCAGCGGCTTCGATAGCGCGCTGCGCGGCCTCGGTCTCTTCGTCCGACGGGACCGAAAGAACCTGCAGCATGACGACGGACGCGACGAGGCCACCCCAGACGAGCAGAATCGTCAGGATCATGAGGGCGATAGCGGGAGCGGTCACTTGGCGCCTCCTTCAATCGAAGCGGTTTCGTCAGTGTCATCAGCGAGGATCTGAGCGACCGTCGCGTGAGTGTCCACCGGGCGATGCTTCCACGGGATGAACGTGAGGATCAGGGCGGCGACCACTGCAACCGCAACGGAACCCCAGCCGAAGATCAGCACGTAACTCGTCGGGTACTTGCCGTAGCCGTTCGTCAGCAGATCGACGATGGACATCGCCATCATGATGAACAGAACGAGCGGGATAACGATGCCGACGAGGGGCTCCCAGAGCTTGGGGACCTTCACACTGGACACCGAGTTGAGATGGGCGCGCAGCACCCCGAGGCGGGGGCCGGCGACCGCGCACAGGACGGCGAACATGATCGCCGAGGACACGACACCAATCGAGTTGATGAAGTTGTCGACAATGTCGAGGTTGTTCAGGCCCGAGCGGGTACCGAAAAGCACCAGGGAAATGACGGTCGCGGGCACACCGAGGACCAGCGCCGAGCGGGCGGGCGACCAGCCGAACTTGTCCTGCAGGCCGCCGGAAACGACCTGGAGGAGAGAGAGCAGCGAGGTGACGCCGGCCAGAACCAACGACGAGAAGAAGAGGACGCCGAAAATCGGGCCGCCGGGCATCATCGAGATGATCTTCGGGAAGGTCACGAAGGAGAGGATTGGGCCGGTCAGACCCTCGACCTCGGAGACGCTCACGCCGCCCTGGTGCGCCATGAAGCCAACGGCGCTGAAGACGCCAATGCCCGCGAGGATCTCGAAGGACGAGTTCGCGAAGCCGGCGACGAGCGCCGTACCGGTCAGGTTCGACTTGCGCTTCAGGTAGGAGGCGTAGGTCAGCATGATACCGAAGCCCACGGACAGCGAGTAGAAGATCTGCGCGAAGGCGGCCAGCCACACCTTGGGATCGGCGAGCGCGGCCCAGTTCGGGGTGAAGAAGGCGTTGAGGCCCTCGACGGCGCCGGGCAGGAAGAGCGCGCGAACGACGAGCGCCAGGAAGAGGATGACGAGCAGCGGGAGGAAGACCTTGTTGGCCGCCTCGACGCCCTTGGACAGGCCGCGTCCGATCACGAAGAGGACGAGAACCCAGACAAGCGCGAGGGGGATCATCACCGACCAGGCGGGCGCCCAGGAGAACGTGTCACCCGGGACAACCTGCAGGAACGTATCAGTGAAGAACGTCGTCGGGTCGTCGCCCCAGGCCGCGTTCACCGAGTAGATCGTGTACTGCACGCCCCACGCGAGGACCGCGCCATAGTAGACCATGATGACGAAGCACACGAAGGTCTGGAACCAGCCGACGAACTCGCCGCCTCCGATAATCTTGCGCAACGCCCACGGCGGTGAACCGCGGAACTTGTGGCCGACCGCGTAGTCGAGCCACAGCATGGGGATACCGACGAAAACCAGCGCGACGAGGTACGGGACCAGGAAGGCGCCGCCGCCGTTGGAGTAGGAGACGCCGGGGAAACGCCAGATGTTGCCCAGGCCGATGGCCGAGCCGATGGCTGCCAGGAGGAAGCCTGTCTGGCCGCTCCACGAGTCGCGCGCGCGAGGCGCGGATTTGGATGCGGAGGATGACATGAAGTGAATTCCTTGCATTCGTGTCTATACGGGATAATTCCCAGCCAGACTAGGACCGATATACCAGGAAGTCAGCCAGAGTCCACAATACAGACCGTGTTTTTGCACTCTTTTTTACGTAGTCTTGGCACACGGAATCTGCAGCGAGGGTGGACACAAAGCGTCAAACGACGGACGAAACAGTTAGTCCACGAGCTCCAAGGCGTGAAAAAGCGCCGCAATTCCAACGACGACGGGCAGCGACGCGAAGGTCGTCACGAGGACCGTTCCCTGCGCGATCCGCTCCCCCGCCTTGGCACGCGTCGCAGCGATGTAGGCGTTCTGCGCGGAAGGCAGCGCCGCCATAATGGTCACCGACATGAGCGCAGGACCGGTCAAACCGAGCAGCATTCCGACGCCGCACGCGATCGCGGGCTGAAGCGCAAGCTTGCCGACGATGGCACAGGCGGTCGCAGCAATACCGGAATCCCCGGACGCAGAACGTCGATCCACGAGCGAGGCACCGAACGACAGAAGAATCATCGGGGGCGCGGCAGCCCCCAGCATGGACGTCGACACGTCGAGGAGGGTCGGCATCGGCCACCCCACAGCGGAAAACAGGAAACCGCACACCGCTGCGATGACCATCGGGTTGCGCGCGACGACCCTCGCAACGCCGACAATCGATGGCCGCTGCCCGGAGCCCACCAGGTCGGCCAGAACGAAGAACATCGGCGTAAAGAAACCCAGCTGGAACACCAGGATGGGAACGACCGCGGACGCGTCGTTCAGGACATAGACGGCGATCGGGATACCGATGTACGCGCCGTTATTCAGGGACGAGGCCATGGCCCCCAAAGCGATTTCGCCGCGTGTCAGGCGCAGGAAGAACCTGCCAACGAAAGCGAACAGCAGCGCGGTGCCCACACCCGATGCGGCGGCCACGGCGAGCGGAACACCGAAGACTCCCGAGGTCCCAGTCGAGACAATGGCGTGGAAGAGCATCGCCGGGCTCGCGACCCAATATGTCGCCGACGCGAGCGTCCCTGCGGCCTCCGGGCCGAGTGCACCCCCACGACGAGCAACCCAGCCGACGCCGATGATGAGAGCGATCGACAGGACCGACCAGACGATCGAAAGCATGCGAAAAGGAGACCCGTCAGCGCCAGGAGGCCACGGCCTCGTCGGCCTTGGTGAGGGCCGACGCAATCGCCATGTGCATATCCAGGTACTGGTAGGAGCCTAGGCGTCCGCCGAAAAGCACGTTCTTCTCCCCCGCTGCCATCTCGCGGTATGCGGCGAGCGTCGAGCGGTCCGACGGCGATGCGATCGGATAGTAGGGCTCGTCGCCAGGGCGCGCGAATCGCGAGTATTCGCGCTGGATGATCGTGTTGGTCGCACCGCTACGATCCCGCTCGGGATGCAGGTGAGCAAACTCGTGGATGCGCGTGAAGGGAACGTCGCGATCCGAGTAGTTCATGACCGAGCAGCCCTGGTAGTCAGGCACGTCGACAACCTCGGTCTCGAAATCGAGGGTGCGCCAGCCGAGCTCACCCGCCTCGTAGTCGAAGTAGCGGTCGATGGCACCCGTATAGACGACGGGCACTTGGCCGACAGTCGCTGCCTTCGAGAACTGCGAGGATTCATCAAAGAAGTCCACACCCGTGTGCACGGTGATGCGCGGATGGTCGACCATGTTCGCGATCCACGCGCCGTAGCCGTTCACGGGCAGGCCCTCGTAGCGATCCTGGAAATAGCGGTTCTCGTAGGTGAATCGCACGGGCAGACGCGTGATGATGGACGCCGCCAGCTCACGCGGATCCGTCTGCCACTGCTTGGCCGTGTACCCCGCAATGAAGGCGTCGTAGAGGGGGCGACCAATCAGACTGATCGCCTTGTCCTCAAGATTGCCGGGCTCTCCCGTAATTTCCCCCGCCTGCTCTTCGATGAGCGCTCGGGCCTCGGCCGGGGAATAGGCCGCGCCAAAAAACTGATTGATCGTTCCCAGGTTGATGGGCAGCGGGTAGACGACGCCCCGGTAGTTGGCGTAGACGCGGTGGCGGTAGTCGTTAAAGGCGGTGAAGCGGTTGACGTACGACCAGACGCGCTCGTTCGAGGTGTGGAACAGGTGCGTACCGTAGCGGTGCACCTCAACGCCGGTGGCCTCGTCGATCGACGAGTAGGCGTTGCCGCCGATGTGGTCGCGACGCTCAATGACGGTCACGTTCATACCGAATCGCTCCGCAGCCTCGCGGGCAAACGTCAGGCCAAAGAAGCCCGATCCAACAACGAGCAGATCCACTCCACTCCCCTTTCACGGTCGTCAGGTCAATGGTAGCGGCCCCCACCTGCGGGTGCGTCTGCATGTGATTGACGAGGCCGTGGCGTGGACTCGCTCAAACACGACGGAACGGCTCATTTATCCTTGTACGTATCAGCTGATCGATAAGGGAGGGGCGGATCATGGTGCGTATTGCCGTCGTCAAGGACGAGACGCTCTCACGTCAACTCCTCACCGACTACCTTGCCCGCTACAGCGACGAAAACGGCGTCACCTTTGACATCACCTACTTCGAGGACGGCGGCGCGATTATCGGCGGCTACAAGCCGGTCTACGACATCATTCTCATGGACATCCAGATGACGAACGTGGATGGTATGACCGCTGCCCGGGCGATTCGCGAGGTCGACCAGGAGGTCGTCCTCGTCTTCATCACATCCGCTGCGCAGTTCGCGATTCATGGCTACCAGGTGGGGGCACTGTCCTACCTCATGAAGCCCCTGCCCTGGTTCGCGTTCTCACAGGAGCTGTCACGGTGCCTTCAGGCCGTCACCAAGCGGCGCGGAGCCAGTGTCCTCCTCCAATCGGGAACGTCAACGCACCGCATCGACGTCGCTGACATCGTCTACGTTGAATCGATCAAGCACCACCTCGACGTCCACACCGCCTCAGGCACCTACTCCATTACCTCATCTCTCAAAGCAATGGAGGAACAGCTTGACGGTCATGATTTGTTCCGGTCAAACTCCTGCTACCTCGTCAATCTTGCCCATGTGCGCGGCGTGGCCGACCAGGAGTGTCTGTTGTCCGGCGGGGAGCGTCTGCGTATCTCGCGGCCCCGCAAGAAGGCCTTCCTGAGCGCGCTGGCAAGTTTCGCGGGTGGGATCCACTGACGTGTTCGACTCCCTGCCCGACATCCCGCGTCTCTACACTGCCCTCGCGGAGTGGGGGGCCGCCCTCGTCTACGTTGTCGTCGTTGCGCGATCAGCGTCCTGCAACGCGCTGAACCCACACACTGCCGTCCCCCGCTGGCGTCTCGGTACCGCCGCAGTCGGTGGCCTCGCAGTACTCGTCGGTGCTCAGGAGGCGCTCGGCCACGCTCCCCTGTCCCTCTGGGTGCCCGGCATGATGACGGCTTACGGTTTCATGTGGAGTGTCATACGCCTGGGAACTGCACTGGACTGGCGCTGGGTGACCCACATGAGCGCACGCGCCTTCATCGTGGCCGAACTCGCTGCATCCCTGGCCTGGCAGGTCGTCGTCTACTCCCACGCTGACAAATCCTTCTGGCACCCGGTCTCCGTCGCCGAATATGCAGCTATTTCTGGGACGTGTCTGGCCGTCGTCTACTTCTTCGAGCGACGCGTCGTTCGCCAGGGCATGCTTCCCCTTTTGCGCCTCGCTGACCTTGCCTCGGCGGTATTCATCGGCATCTCCATCTTCGCCCTGTCCAACCTCAGTTTTATCTCGACGGCGACACCGTTCTCTGGGCGCGCAGGCTGGGAGGTCTTCTACATCCGTACGCTTGTTGACCTGGCGGGCTACGCGATTCTCTTCGCCCAGTTTGAGCGCATCCAACAGAGCGCGACGGAGCGCGAGCTGGCTTCCATCCAGGCCTCCCTGGATGCCCAACACCATCAGTACCTGGCCGCTAAAGAGGACATGGAACACGTGGCACGTGCCCACCACGACCTCAAGCACCAGGTCGCAGCAATTCGCGCAGAGCTGGACCCGGAGCGCGCCGCCACCTCATTTGCGGAACTCGAATCCTCGATCGAGCAGATCGGTCAGCAGTACCACAGTAGCAATGCTGTTCTCGACGTTATCCTCACCACGAAGGGGCGCGCGTGCGCAGCCGCCGACATCAATTTCACGGCGGTTGCCGACGGCGCGCTTCTGGGCACCATGTCGTCGATGGATATCGCCACGCTCTTCGGCAATGCGCTCGATAACGCGATCGAGGCCTCGCGCCGCGTCGACGATCCGGCCAAACGCCTCATCAAGCTCGCGCTCTTCCGCCAGGGCCAGATGGTGGTCATCCGGGTCGACAACTGGTTCGATGGTCGCCTCAACACGGACGCCGGCGGGCGACTGACGACGGTCAAACCCGACAGCGTCCGGCACGGGTGGGGCGTCAAATCCATCCAGTGGACGGCCCGCAAGTACGGCGGGCAAGCGGTCACGGACGTGGCCGACCACTGGTTCACGTTGACAGTCCTGCTTCCGTCAACACACCCCCAGGAGGACGAATGACGATCATCGACACACCGCGCTTGCGCTTGCGCCCTTGGAACGATATGGACGCACCGGAGCTCTACGAGCTGGCCCGCGATCCACGCATCGGGATGCTGTGCGGATGGAAGCCCTTCGAGCACATCGACGACGCCCGCGAGGCACTGTCCACCGTCCTGGTAGCGAGCGACAGCTACGCGGTGACGCTCGCGTCGACCGGTGAACTGGTTGGCTCGATCGCGCTGCGCATTGATCCAGACACGACCGATGACACCGTCGCTGACATCGGATACTGGATCGGCGCGCCCTACTGGGGCAACGGTTATGCGACGGAAGCTGGACGTTCCATCATCGATCGCGCGCGGGAGCTGGGCGTGTCGACGATCATCCTGAAGTACTTCGACGGAAACAACGCGTCACGCCGGGTCTCCGAAAAGCTCGGCTTTACGTGGCAGAGCCGCGAAGAGGACGTGGAATACCCGCTCATCGGCAAGCGCCTCACCGTCCACCGGACGGAGCTCGTACTCACCGGACGCTGACGGCGCCTCTTAGTTGAAGCCGAGGACAGCCGCCGCAACCTTGTAGCCGCCGCGAACGACCTTCGGGGAGGCGTGGCGCACGAGGCCAGCGAGCAGGTCCTGGCGCAGGCGATCCGTGGCCTCGGGGTTGATCTGGTCCATCGTCTCCCAGATCTGTTCCTTCAGGGCAAGGTGTTCGGGCGTGCCCGACAGCTGGGCCATGACCGAGCAGACGACGGCGTTAATACGCAGGTAGTGGACCATGTACCGCCAGAGCTTGTCCTCGACCTCGGCGCGCGTGGGCAGCGCACGGGTCATCGCCTCGTTGACGCGGGCCAGCTGATCCAGGCGCGTGATCATGACCTTCTCGTTGACGGACTGGTCATCGCGGCCGATGAAGTAGTGGTACAGGTCCACATCCAGGTAACGGATCGTGGAAATGTAAGGCAGCGGCACGAACGAGTAGAGGTAGTCCACGTAGAACGTGTGCTCGGGCATCACCAGGCCGGACGCGCGCACGACCTCCGTGCGCATCGTCAGGGCGTGCATCATGAGGTACTGGTCGTAGCGGCACCGACGCAGGTCCGCCCAACCGAAGGTACGGCCTCGAGGCAGAACGTTGCGGTAGCGGATGACAGCCTTGACAGATTTTCCCTGCTTGTCGTAGACGTAGTTCGTGACGAGCAGGTCGAGATCGCGCCCGGCCTCGCGTTCCTCACGCAACAAGTCGAGGACAGCGTTCGTGGCGCGGCGGTCCAGCCAGTCGTCGGAGTCGACGACGCGCACGTGCGTGCCAGTGGCGGCGGCGAGACCGGCGTTCACGGCGCCACCGTGCCCCTTGTTGTCCTGGTGGATGACCTTGACAGAGGGGTAGCGGGCGGCCCACTCATCGGCAATTTCTGCGGTGCGGTCCTTCGAACCGTCGTTGACGATGATCGCCTCGAGTTCGTCGCCGTAGCCGACGAGCGTCGTGAGCGCCCGATCAAGGTAGTCTTCGGAATTGTAGGCGGGCACGATCACCGTTAGCAGCGGCGCGCTCATGGCGTCTCCTCTCGTGAAGTCTGCCAGTATTCTACTGTGCGTCGCTGGCCTGCGCGTCCTCCTCCGAGGGTTCCTGCTGAAAAATCACCTTAAAGATGGGGAAGAACACCCAAGGTCTCTCCGGTCAGGTAGTAGGGAGCGCTGAAAAATCACCTTAAAGATGGGGAAGAACACCCAGAAGGAGATCGCCGCGTTGATGATCATCGTGACGACATCGGCGAAGGTCTCACCGCCCGCGCCCATCACCGACATTGCCCACGCGTAGATCGGGTCTTTGTAGAGAACCTGAAGGGCGGCGGCTGCGATCGTGATGACGACGTAGGCGACCGCGTACCAGAAGGCCGCCTTGCCCACGGACGAGTTGGATTTGAAGGTGATGTTGCGCTGCGCAAAGAAGTTGATGACCTGCGCGATCAGCAGGGTGATCTCCACGGCTAGGAAATACGCGAGGCCGCCGCCACCCCGACCGACATTGAGCCTGCCGGGTAGTCGAAGAGGAAGACCGTGTGTCCGTGCGAGACGCCGACGGGCAGGAATTGGAACGCCGTGTCGACAAGATTCGTGTGTCCAAACAACGCCTTAAAGGCAGGCATGAGGATCAGCTGCAGGACCGTAATGCCGTTGGACAGGACAAAAAAGACGATGAACTGGGCAACCGTCGTGTGTTTGGTTTCAAAGTTCTTCCACCACCGGGAAAGAGCCTGCATGAGTGTTCCTTTACGTCAGTTGGGGTAACGAGGCCGGGGCCGCATCATCGGGTCTGGTCAAGTTCGCGCTGGGTCGCCTTGTTGGCGCGCGCGTTAGACATGAAGCCGAGGGCGGCGCGGGTGAGGCCTCGCAGCGGTCGTCCGTTCACGGCAAGAAGGATCGCGTCCACCATGTCGGGGCTTGCCGCGCCGTTCGTCATCTTTGCGAAGGCTCGGAAAGGCATATTGAGGATAAATAGGATGTTGAGATCCGGTGCCCCCTTCGCATCGGCCTTGGCTTTCATGGCGTGGAGTTTGCGTCCGACGACACGGGCGAGCCAGCTCTTGGCGCGTGTCATCTCCGATAGTGGGTCTCCTGCGCCCAGATCATCCGCAGGGTGAGCGGTAGGAATGGTGCGGCCAAGGAGAACTGCGAACTCTCCGTTGGTAATGCCCGCAACATCGGCGTTCAGGTAGTGACCGAGGGCTGGATCGATGGGAGAGGGGGTGGTTCCTTCGACCTCGAGGGTGGCGCTCAGCGGCGTGTCCTCCACGTTGTGCCCGACGTAGATCGTCCAGGTACCGGCCTCGGTCTCCCACGCACTGCGCGAGGTCTCCCAGTGGCGGAAGGTGTAGCGATCGAAGGGGATGGTAACGCGCACCGACCCACCGGTGGGAACCTCGACCTTTGCGAATCCTTTGAGCTCGCGGGCGGGGCCGAACACACCGCCGGGGGCACTCACGTACAGCTGGACGACGTCAGCACCGTCACGCTCGGACGTATTGGTGACCGTGAAAGTCGCGCCCTCCTGGTTCACCTCGAGATCGGAATACTCGAAGCGCGAGTACGAGAGTCCGTAGCCAAAGGGGAAGGCAACGTCGATGCCCGCAGTCGTGAAGTAGCGATAGCCGACGAAGGGGCCTTCGCGGTAGTAGGACAGCGGGCCGCTTGCCGGGTACCAGGCGGCGGTCGGGTGATCGTCGTGCGAGCACGCATACGTTTCGGCCAGGTGTCCCGACGGGTTCACAGCGCCGGTGAGGACGTCAAGCATCGCACCGGCGCCACCCTGACCGCCCAGGTAACCGTTGACGAGGGCGGGCACCGAGTTCGCCCATGGCATCTCCACGCTGGCACCACCGGTCAGGACGACGACGGTACGCGGATTCGCTGCGGCGACGGCCTCGATGAGGCGATCTTGCCCATCGGGAAGCCGCATGTGGGGCCGATCCAGCCCTTCGGATTCGGCCAGCTCGTCGAGACCAACGTAAACAAGCGCGACGTCAGCGCGCTCGGCGAGGGCCACGGCCTCGGCGATGAGAGCGTCGCTCGTGCCGCCATGACGGTCATAACCGCGGGCGTATCCTGTCACAACGAGGCCTCGGGCATCCTCTCCCTGCGCTTCGAGCAGCTCACGCGGAGCATCGACGCGTGTGGGGTTGACCTGGGAGGAACCCGATCCCTGGAAGCGCGGTGTATCCGCAAGATCGCCGATCAGGGCGACGCTCGTGCCAGCGCTCAGCGGAAGGAGATCGTCCTCATTGCGCAGAAGCGTGATCGCCTCGGAGGCAATACGCGTAGCCAGCTGGTGATGCTCGTCGAGGTCGTAGGGCGTGGGTGCGGGCAGGCCGGCGCTCGCGCTCGCGACGTTCAAGACGTCCTGGGCACGCGCGTAGACGTCAGCCGCATCCAACTCTCCAGCCTCGACCGCCGCGACGATCTGACGCGCACCAGCAAGGCCGGGGGCGGGCATCTCGAGGCTACCGCCAGCGCGCACCGCTGCGACGGCGCTGTTTGAACCACCCCAGTCGGAGACGACCATGCCGTCAAAACCCCACTCGGTGCGCAGGATGTCAGTCAGCAGGTGCTTGTTCTCGTGTGCGTAGGTACCGTTGACGAGGTTGTAGGAGCTCATGATCGCTCGCGGCTTGGCGCTTCGGCACACGATCTCGAAGCCGGTCAGATAGATCTCGCGCATCGTGCGCTCATCCACGATGGAATCCGACGCCATGCGACGCAGCTCCTGGGAGTTCACGGCGAAGTGCTTGGGGCAGGCGGCGGTTCCCTTGGATTGAATTCCCTGGACAAGGCCCGCTGCCATACGGCCCGCAAGGATCGGGTCCTCGGAGAAGTACTCGAAGTTTCGCCCGCACAGGGGCGAGCGCTTGATGTTGAGGCCCGGGCCGAGCAGGACGTCGACGCCGAGGCCTCGGGCCTCCGCACCCAGAGCCTCGCCCATCTCACGCGCCAGGTCGGGATTCCAGGTAGCCGCAACAGCGGACGCCGTCGGGAAGCAGGTCGCCTTCTCGGACTCCGCGATGCCCAGGTGGTCGGCGTCGCCAAGCTGGCGGCGCACGCCGTGGGGTCCGTCGCTCATGACAAAGGAGGGGACGTTCGCAGCGGGGATCGCGCGCGAGTCCCAGGCGCTGGCTCCCGACAGAAGAGCCGCCGCTTGCAGCAGCGTCAGGTCATTGGCGTCGCTCAGTGCTTGGTGTTCCATCGTCGTGAACTGCCTTTCATGCTCCATCGCGGGTGTCATCAATGACTCTAGTGTGTGCCTTCGCTGCGCTGAGCAACCGACCATGCGCATGATTTGTCGTTTGCGGGACGTGTTCTGCACATCCGAGGGCTTGTCGTCCCGGAGATAAGATTGTTCTATGACGAACACCTATTGTTCTGCGCAGGCACGCAACGAGGCTGAATCTCCCCACGCGGTTTTTGTCGACATCGACGGAACGCTGTGCGATTCGCGCCAGCGTATCCCGCAGTCGGCCATCGACGCTCTTTCGGAGGTCCGGAGCAAGGGACACCGCCTCTTCGCCTGCACGGGACGCTCGGCACCCGAGGTCTACCCACGCTTCTGGGACGTCGGTTTCGAAGGGATCGTCGGCGGTGCCGGCGGATACGCCTCTGTCGGGAATCAGGTCCTGGTCGATGAACGCATGCCGCGCGACCACGTCGAGGTCTTGACTACCCTATGGGAGGAGCTCGACGCCTTCTACATCTGGCAGGGTCCGGACCAGATGGGCCCGTCGGAGGGGTATCTCGGCTTTTTCGTCCCCAGGGCTGGCAAATACCCCGAAGACTGGATCGAATACGCCCAGTCCATCACGCCCTTCATTGTCGACATCGGCAGCGGTACCTTCACGAAGGTCACTGCGTACGTGCCGCCCGAGAAAGCATCGTTGGAGCGGGTGACCGCCGCGCTTCCCGCCGGATACCGTGCGATTATCGGCTCGGTGGGAGCAGCAGGATACGTGCCTTTCGAAGTCGTACCCGCCCACTTGTCGAAGGCAGTCGGAATCAGGGCGGTCTGCGAGTATGTCGGCATTCCCCTGGCCCGCACCGTTGCACTCGGGGATTCCAACAACGACATCGAGGCCGTGGAAACCGCCGCGCTCGGCATCAGCATCGGGAACGGATGCGAAGCCCTGACGACGGCTGCAAACATCGTCGCCCCCAGCGTCTGTGAAGACGGGCTTGCGTGGGCTCTGAGTGCGACCGGGCTGACTGGACATAACCACACGAGGGGCTCCGGCCTCGGCGATACGCAGTGAGCGGATCACTGCAGCGCTGGCTGCACCATCCCCTGACCCGCAACTCCGCCTTCATGCACCTGTGGGCGGGGCAAACCGCCGCGCAAGTGGGCTTCCAGGTCGGCACTCTCGCAACGTCAGCGATCGCGATTACCGTCCTTCATGCGAGCGAAACGCAGATCGGCGTCCTCTCCGGCCTGCAGACGCTGGCCTTCCTCATCGTTGGACTCCCCGCAGGTGCGTGGGTGGACGGGTGGCGCAAACGCCACGTCATGATCACAGCGAACCTCGCGCGCATCGCAGCGCTCGTATCCATCCCCATCGCCTACGCCTGTTTCTCTCTCACCATCGCCCACCTCATGGTCGTCGCTGCACTCCTCGGCCTGTCCACCGTCTTCTTCGACGTCGCCTATCAGTCCTACGTGCCCATGATCGCCTCAAAACGCTACATCGGAGCCGCGAACGGACGCCTCGAGGCCTCCTATCAGGTGGGGCGCGCAGGCGGACCGGGCTTGGGCGGCTGGCTCCTCGGAGTGGTCGCCCCTTCCCTGGCATACCTGCTGACGGCATCGACATATGTGTGCTCGACGTGGGCGATCTGGCGCATCCGCACCCCCGAACCACGTCCCGCTCACTCCGATGCGTCACTTCGTTCTCAGATCGTTGAAGGACTGTCCTTTGTGCGCGGCCAGCGCCTGCTCTTTCCGCTCTTCTCGTGCATCGCGTGCGCAGCATTCGCGGGGGCAGGCATCCAGGTTCTCCTCCCCATCCTGGTCCTGCGAACCCTCGGCATGAGCGCGACGCAGCTCGGTCTGTTACTGAGCGCGGGCGCGCTCGGCGGTATCCTCGGCGCTCTGACGCGGCCCCTATGGATCACGCGCCTGGGAATCGGACGCTGCATCGCCATCACGAACATCGTCGGCGTCTCGGCGCTCCTCGCCCAGCCCGCATCCGTCCACGTCCCGGTTGCCGCCGCGTGGGTCATCGCCTGTTCCGGCGTCGTCTCGTCGTATTTCATCACGATCTACAACGTCACCCAGATGAGCTTGCGCCAGGAAATCTGCCCGCCCGACATGCTCGGACGCATGAACGCAATCTTCCGCTTCGCGGTCTGGGGAGTCATGCCACTCGGATCTTTCGTCGCTGGCATCGTCGCGTCATGGGTAGGCGTCGAGGCGACCATGTACATCTTCACCGCAGGGGCCATCGCGGCGGGCATCGCCATGGGCTTCACACCAGCAGCACGCATTCGAGGAATGAGCGCCGCCGACCTCTCATAATGTGACGCGCTCGGTGGGCACAATCGTGCCTATTTCTACGCCATCGCGCTACCATAAGTGTGAGGCAAACCGCAGCGGTTTGGGTCATTGAGCCAAGGAGGACACCATGGACACCGCAACGACCATCATCGAAGCCCTGGGCGGCTGGGACAACATCTCCAACCTGGAAGCGTGCATCACGCGCATCCGTCTCGACGCGGCCAACACCGACCTCATCGATGAGGCGAAGCTGCGCGAGGCAGGAGCCTTCGACGTCGTCATCGTCGGCGATGCCGTCCAGGTCGTCATGGGTCCCGATTCTGAGGACCTCGTCGAGCAGATGAAAGCGAGCCGGTGAGCTTCCTCGTCCGCGCACCTTTCGCCGCGCATATCCTGCCTCTCGCGCAGGTACCCGACCCCGTCTTTGCCAGTGGCGTCGTTGGAGATGGGCGCGCGCTTCTTCCCGATGCCGACGCGTCATGCGTGACCGTGTGCGCCCCCATCGCCGGCGTCGTTACAAAGCTCAAGTCACACGCCGCGATCGTCACCTCGACGCGCGGGGTCTCCATCCTCATCCACCTGGGGATCGACACCGTGGGACTGCGAGGAAAGGGTTTCGCGCCCCTCGTCGACGAGGGGGACATCGTCGAAGTCGGCAGGCCCCTCATCCACTGGGACCTCGCGCCTGTTCAGGAGGCGCATCTCTCCCCCTGCGTGCCCGTCATTGTCGTGAACCCGTCCGGCGTACACGTGCGACCTGAATACAACGAGGAAAGCTGCGCGGTGGGCGCACTCGATCCTTTGTTCTCAACTCCAGACGGAGAGTGATCACCGCTCCAACGAATGGTCCCCGCAACCCTTTCGGGTCGCGGGGACCATTCATCGACGCGTTCGACTGCGTCAGTTGACGCTACCGCGGAGCAAGGCAAACAGCGATGTGAGGCGCTCATCCTTGGGAAGCTCCTCGATCGCAACCTCGTCGCCGTCAGAGTCGCACAGCGGCACACACCAGTTCGGGTACTGATCGGCGCCCGTGCCCGGCATATTCTGCGGGCGTACATCTCCAACCGCGTCGACGAGCGAAGCGACGACGAGCTTTGACGGGGTCCGCGCGACGTAGCGGTACAGGCCCTCAACGGTTTCTCGTTCACTGGGCTCAGCACCGTCGATGCAGCCGTATTCGAGCAGGCGCACGTTCACCTGCTCTAGCTCGAGGCGGTCGCCAGCGCGCACCGTCTCAATGTCCTCGGTCAGCAGGCCGAGCTCGGAGCGCAGGGTCGTCTGGATACCCCGGATGTAACCGAGCGTGGGAGGCAGGTCATGGATATTGACAGCCGCCAGAGCACGGTCACGGTAGTGCTCAGGACGCAGCGGCCACCCGCCGCCTTCCTTCTCAAACCACACAACGGACGTGCCCAGGACTCCGCGCTCACGCAGGTAGTCGCGCACCCACGGCTCAACGACGCCAAGGTCCTCGCCAATGACGACCGCACCCGCACGCTGGGCCTCCAGGAGGATGACACCCATCATGGCCTCGTGGTCGTAATACACGTAGGTGCCCTCGGTAGCGGCGCAGCCATCCGGGATCCACCACAGGCGGAACATACCCAGGATGTGGTCGATACGTACGGCGCCCGCATTGGCCAGGGCGGCACGGACCATGTCGCGCAGCGGCAGGTAGCCCGACTCGGCAAGGCTCCGCGGCGACCACGGCGGCTGCGACCAGTTCTGGCCCTGCTGAGAGTAAACATCCGGCGGGGCACCCACGCTCATACCGTTGGCAAACAGCTCAGGCCGACTCCACTTTTCGGACCCGTAGCCGTGCACTCCGACGGCCAGGTCAGCCATGACACCGATCTCCATGCCAACCTCGCGGGCCACATGCTGCGCATGCTCGAGCTGCTCGGCGACGACCCACTGACACCACTGGTAGAAGTCAACGCGGTCGGCCAGCTCGAGTCGCTCAAGTTCGACGCGAGGCGCGGAGGAACGGGCCAGGTCCTCGGGCAACTCGATCGTGCCTTCGCGCTCAACGAGGGCGCACCACAGCGCGTAGTTGGAAAGCTCCGAGCCGCCACGCTCAATGAAGTGATCCAGCTGGCTCTGGCGGTGATACGAGCGAGGAGCCGCAAAGATCAGTTCGAGCGCCTCGCGCTTGGCCTCCCACGAACGATCGCGATCGATCAGGTCCTCGCGACTGTCGAACTGACGAGTCTCATCACGCAGCTGCTCGATAGCATCGCGTGAGGCCTGCGGCAGGGATGAGAACTCCTCAATGTTCTCGGGGCGGATGTAGATCGGGTTAAGCCAGCGGCGCGATACCGGCAGGTACGGCGACGTCTCCAGCGGAGAAACAGGCTGGGATGCGTGTACCGGGTTAATCAGCAGGAAATCCGCGCCCTTGTCAGCACAGATAGCTGCCAGGTCAGCAAGATCTGCTGCGTCACCAATGCCCCACGAAGAAGCCGAACGCGTCGAGTACAGCTGCGCGTTAACACCCCACGCACGACGAGAGGACTCCAGGAGCGGCAGCGAGAGCGTGTTGGGAACGATGATCAGGGTTGCAGACTCTACGTGGCCACCCTCAACGGTCGCGACGAGGCGATGCCATCCAAGCGGGAGCCAGTGCGGCACATCGAAGGTCGCACGGCCGACGAGCTCACCGTCGATCATGCGGGGCGGGACGTAGCGATCCACCTGATCACACGCACCCTTGCGACCGTCTTCGAGCACCCACTGAACGTTCACCCACGAACCGTCTGGCACGTGCACCGGGAAGAGGTACCCGCCGCCCTGGCGGGCGACGATCGTCGAAGGGAGGGTACGATGCCATTCGCGCTCGTCGGTGATGCGCAGCGCCTCATGCACGTCCCCCACCGTGGAGGATTCATTAAGGGGCAGGCCGAGAGCACCCAGGACCTTCAGCAGCGTGGACGCACCGACGCCCACCCAGTTTCCGTACCAATCCCAGAATCCGGTAGCAACGCCATTAGCATCGGCGATACGGCGCAGCTCATCGATGTTGTCAGATGCGGGAGCGTGAATATCCACAGAAAAGCCTTCTACGTTGCGGGCTGATAACACATCTAATACTAGACATGGACTCGCTGAGACAGAGACTCCGTGGACGTGTCATGGGCCACGCCTGAGAGGATCGCGATCATTGCAGCAGCGACATCGTCCGACTGTGCGCCACACACGATCTGAACAACATCACCAGAACGCACGACGGCAAGCACACCATCCACGCGCAGCGCAGCCTCGTCAACGTCTCTCTGAGACTTCACCTGAATTCGGATGCGCATCGTGCAGGGTTCAACCTCGACAATATTGAGGCGTCCACCCAGCGCGTCGATAAGCGTTTGTTCAATCGCCATCGGAGCCCCTTTCGCGCGGTCGGATATTTGCGATACGTGTCACATGATAGATGTGACCTGCGCAAAAGGCAAGTGGCATCCGCTACATGAACAAATATCCGCCGATCGCCAGTGACAGAAGCGAAAATTCCTGCGAGCAGCTACAACTACCCACCCTGTCAATCTCACTTCTCACAGATTGACACCATCAGGGCTTCGCGCGTGCCTACTCAACATACAACCGGGGGAGGACCTTTCGCCCCTCCCCCACAGTCATACGCATGTCGCGCAGATCAGTCGCGCGTCAGCTTGCGATGCGTCACGCGATGCGGATTCGCCGCCGCCTCGCCGAGGCGCGCGACCTTATTCTTCTCGTACGCCTCGAAGTTGCCCTCGAACCAGTACCACTTGTCCGGATGCTCCTCGGTACCCTCCCACGCCAGGATATGGGTGGCGACACGGTCGAGGAACCAGCGGTCGTGGGTAATAACAACGGCACAGCCGGGGAACGCCAGGAGGGCGTTTTCCAGCGAGCTGAGGGTCTCAACATCCAGGTCATTCGTGGGCTCGTCGAGCAGGAGGAGGTTGCCACCCTGTTTGAGGGTGAGAGCCAGGTTCAGACGGTTGCGCTCACCACCGGAGAGGACACCGGACGGCTTCTGCTGATCGGGACCCTTGAAACCAAAGGCGGAGACATAGGCCCGCGAAGGCATTTCCACGTTACCCACCTGAATGAAGTCCAGGCCGTCGGAAACGACTTCCCACACCGTCTTCTCAGGGTCAATGCCGGCGCGCGTCTGGTCAACATAGCTGATCTTGACGGTCTCACCGATCGTCAGCTCGCCACCATCGAGGGGTTCAAGGCCAACAATTGTCTTGAACAGCGTGGTCTTACCAACGCCGTTCGGGCCGATGATACCAACGATACCGTTGCGCGGCAGCGAGAAGGACAGACCGTTGATGAGGGAGCGGTCGCCGAAGCCCTTGCGAAGATCCTTGGCCTCGATAACAACGCTACCCAGGCGCGGACCCGGCGGAATCTGGATTTCCTCGAAGTCAAGCTTGCGCGTGCGCTCGGCCTCGGCCGCCATCTCCTCGTAGCGAGCCAGACGGGCCTTCGACTTGGCCTGACGCCCCTTCGCGTTGGAGCGCACCCACTCGAGCTCTTCCTTCAGACGCTTGGCCAGCTTGGCATCCTTCTGCCCCTGAACCTCAAGACGCTTCTCCTTCGTCTCCAGATAGGTGGAGTAGTTGCCCTCGTAGGGGTACAGGTGACCGCGGTCAACCTCAGCGATCCAACCGGCAACATGATCAAGGAAGTAACGATCGTGGGTCACCGCGATGACAGCACCCGGGTAAGACGCGAGGTGCTTCTCGAGCCACAGCACGCTCTCGGCATCGAGGTGGTTCGTCGGCTCGTCGAGCAGGAGCAGGTCCGGGGCCTCGATCAGGAGCTTACACAGCGCCACGCGGCGACGCTCACCGCCGGAGAGGACAGAGACCGGCTGGTCCGGGGGCGGGCAACGCAGAGCATCCATGGCCTGGTCGAGCTGCGAGTCAATATCCCACGCATTGGCGGCATCGATCTCGGTCTGCAGCTTGCCCATTTCCTCCATGAGCGCGTCGAAGTCCGCATCGGGGTTCGCCATCTCCTCGGAGATCTCATTGAAGCGCGCGAGCTTAGCGAAGATATCGGCAGCGCCCATACGAACGTTCTCAATGACGGTCTTCGTGTCATCAAGGAGCGGTTCCTGCATGAGGATGCCAACCGAATATCCGGGGGTCAGACGAGCTTCGCCATTGCTGGGCTCATCCAGGCCAGCCATGATCTTCAGGATCGAGGACTTACCAGCACCATTGGGGCCAACCATACCGATCTTAGCGCCCGGGAAGAAGCTCATGGTGACATCGTCAAGGATGACCTTGTCACCAATGGCCTTGCGAGCCTTGATCATCTGATAAATAAACTCCGCCACGTTACTCCGTTCGGGTGGTTCGAGGCGCGCCCTCGCGCGCATGTTCACCCCTATGGTACCGACCCCGCACCAACCAGTGAGCCTCTCAGCGGGACGCAGGGGTCGGTGATCCTCATCTCAGCGCACTATTTCGCGGATTTCACCCCTTCCGCTTCCCACAAGGGTTACGCGATGGTTACGGATGCGTAGTGATTTGTCGAAAACTATTCCAATTTTTTAAAAAACGCATGCGTAGGTTTGATTTTTAAGACAAACTTTTAAGTACCCGGGGACGAGTATCCCCACTGTCAAACAGGATCAGCCGGAGGAAGGAAAGCCATTGGATACACCCGAACGCATCGCCGTCAACGGAACCAGTGCGCTGATCTATCACGTTCACTCCACCCCCTCGACAAACGACCTCGCGGCCAGTCTCCTCACCGATACCGCGACACCCACCCCGCACCTCACGACGATCATCGCAGATCGTCAAAGCGCCGGGCGTGGCCGCCTCGGACGGACATGGATAGCCCCCGAGGGGGAGGCCATCCTCGCGTCCACCGTCGTTTCCCTGCCTACCTCGATTCCCACCGATCAACTCGGATGGCTCGTGTACGCCTGCGGCCTGGCTGTTCGCGACGCGCTCGCGCGCCGACTCGAACCTCTCGGCCACAGTGTCTGCCTGAAATGGCCCAACGACGTCCTCGTCGACGGTGAGCGCAAGATCTGTGGAATCCTCGCCCAGCTCGCCCCGGCCTCGTCCCCGTTCACGACCGCGATCATCCTCGGCTACGGCATCAACGTTGCCCAACGCCCCGATAACCTCGCCACCGAGCAAGCCACCTCTCTGTACGCCGAGGGTGACGACGAGGCGGCCCAGGCAACCACCGCCGTCATGCGGGTCATCCTCGCCGACGTGCTGTCCGGAATCGAGAAGCGAGTCCGCCCCCTTATCGCGCACGGCAACGCCCACGACAGCGGCCTCGCTGAGGAAGCCGCGAGCGCTCTTGCTCTCCTCGGTCAGCGCATTGCCCTCGCTGAGCCGACAGACCCCAGCGGGCGTGTGGCGCTGGAGGGAGTGGCTGTCGCGCTCACGTCAAGTGGCTCACTGCTGGTGCGCACGGATGACGGTCGCACTCACGACATTAATGCCGGGGACGTCCTGGCTACTGGAATTCCTCTGACAACCGCTCACGACACCAAGGAGAAGCGTGCGAACAATTAATCGAATCCTCGTCGCCAACCGTGGAGAAATCGCTTTGCGCGTGTGCCGCACGGCCACCGATATGGGCATCTCCACGATCGCCGTCTACGCCGATCAGGATATGGCCGCACCGCACACGCGCGAGGCCGACGAGGCGCTGTCCCTGGGCGGTGACGATGCTGCGTCGACGTACCTGAATGGTGAGAAGATCCTGACGATCGCGCTGGAGACTGGCGCGGATGCGATTCACCCGGGCTACGGATTCCTGTCGGAGAACTCAGATTTTGCGCGCGCCGTCGAGGACGCTGGTATCGCGTGGCTGGGTCCCGCCTCGGACGTCATTGATGTTCTGGGTGACAAGATCAAGGCTCGTCGCGTGGCCGAGGCCTGCGGTGTTTCGCCGGTTCCCGGCGTGTCCGAACCCGTGACCTCGCGCGAGGAGGTCGAGGCGTTCATCGCCTCGGCCGGTTACCCCGTGGTGCTCAAGCGAGCCGACGGCGGCGGTGGCCGAGGCATCAGCATTATCCGCTCGCAGGCTGACTTGGACCTGTTCTTTGCTCGCCACACGGACGCAGCCGACCTGGGTGCTCACTTCGTCGAGCGCTTCGTCGAGGTCGCCCGTCACGTGGAGACGCAGTCCGCGCGCGATTCGCTGGGAAACTTCCATGTCATCTCCACCCGTGACTGCTCGGTCCAGCGTCGCAACCAGAAGCTGGTCGAGGAGGCTCCGGCGCCGTTCCTGCCCGAGGGAGCGCACGAGACTCTCGTGAACGCGTCACGCGCGCTCTTCGAGCACGTGAACTACGTTGGCGTGGGCACGGTCGAGTTCCTCCTGGAGCCCGACGGCAGCATCTGGTTCCTCGAGGTCAACCCGCGCCTGCAGGTCGAACACCCCGTCTCCGAAGAAGTCACGGGCATCGACCTGGTGCGCGAGCAGATTCGTATCGCGCAAGGACTGCCGCTGACGACTCCCCCGGAGCCCCGCGGCCATTCCTTCGAGTTCCGCGTGACCTCGGAGGATCCGTCGAAGGACCTTACCCCCACCGCCGGTCGCCTTGACGAGGTGCACTGGCCCCTGGGCCCGGGCATCCGCCTGGAGCTGGGTATCGATGAGGGCGATTCGGTCCAGACGGCCTTCGACTCGATGATCGCCAAGATCATCGTGACGGGTGCGGACCGCGAGCAGGCTCTCGCTCGCTCGCGCCGCGCGCTGGCCGAGTTCTCGGTGCAAGGCGTAGCCACCCCGGTGCCCGTCTACCAGGACATCATCAACGATCCCGGCTTCTGCGGCGTGGGCGGATTCAACGTCTCGACGCGGTGGTTCGAGACGACGTTCATGCCCCAGCACGACTACTCGGATCTGGCGGTGCCGGCCGAGGCCTCGGCGACGGCCGACCTGCCCCGTCAGACCTACATCATCGAGCTGGATGGACGCCGCGTGTCCCTGACTCTGCCGGCGGGCATGTTTAACGCCCCGGCGGCTCGTGCCCCGCGCCCGCCTCAGCCGCTGCGCTCCGCCCCGCGCCGCGCAGGCGCGTCCGCCGTGCAGGCAGGGCCTCACCAGGGTGCCCCCGGCGACATCGTCGCCCCCATGCAGGCCATCGTCGTTGCCCTGGCCGTCTCCGAGGGCGACCAGGTCGAGGAAGGCCAGCTCGTGGCCGTCCTCGAGGCCATGAAGATGGAAAAGCCGCTGCTCGCTCCCCGCGCGGGAACCGTGACGTCCCTGTCGATCAAGCAGGGTGACACCGTGACCGCGGGAAGTCGCATCGCCCACATCGCTACCGAAGAGGAGGCACGATGAGTACACCCAGTCCGCTCACGCGTGACGGGTTCATTCAGGCCCAGGACGCAATCGCGCAGGCCGCCGAAGAGAAAGCCGCTCAGCGCCAGCACGCCAAGAAGAAGCTGACGGCCCGCGAGCGCCTGTCTCTCTTCTTTGATGACGGGGTGTGGCACGAGGTCGGCCAGTTCATCGGTGGTTCGGTGCGTGATGGTCGTATCGGCTCTGCTGTCGCGGCTGGTTACGGTCGCGTCCAGGGTCGTATGGTCGCTGCCTACGCTCAGGATTTCTCGGTTCTCGGTGGCACGCTGGGTAAGGTCGAGGGCGATAAGATCGTCGATCTGATTGACCGGGGTATTCGGATGCGTATTCCGATCGTCGGTATTCAGGATTCGGGTGGCGCCCGCATTCAGGAGGGCGTCGTCGCGCTGGCCCAGTACGGCCGTATTTTCAAGAAGACGTGCGAGGCCTCGGGTCTGGTTCCTCAGATTTCGATCATTCTGGGTCCGTGTGCCGGTGGTGCCGTGTATCAGCCTGCCCTCACCGACTTCATCGTGATGACGCGCGAAAACTCGCACATGTTTGTGACGGGTCCGGATGTCGTCGCAGCGACGACCGGCGAGAAGGTCACGCTCGATGAGCTGGGTGGCGCGGCGATTCACAACTTCCAGTCGGGCGTCGCGCACCACATGGCGGATACGGAGGAAGAGGCGATCGACTACGTGCGTTCGCTCCTCGACTACCTGCCGTCCTCGTGCGAGGTTGCGCCTCCCAAGTACGAGTACATTCCCAATCCAGAGGACGAGGCGGCGGCCCGCGCGGTTGCAGAGCTGGTTCCGACCTCGGCGCGTCAGCCGTACGACGTGCGCGACGTGGTGCGTTCCCTTGTGGACCACGGCGAGTACGTGGAGATTCAGGACCTGTTCGCTCCCAACGTGACGATCGGTTTCGCGTGCGTCGATGGCCAGTCGGTGGGCATCGTGGCGAACCAGCCGATGAATGATGCGGGCACGCTCGACGTGGACGCTTCTGAGAAGGCAGCTCGTTTCGTTCGTTTCTGCGATGCCTTCGGTCTGCCGATCGTGACCTTCGTGGACGTTCCCGGCTACCGCCCGGGTACCGAGCAGGAGCAGGCGGGCATCATCCGCCGCGGCGCGAAGGTGATTGTTGCCTATGCGAACGCGACCGTCCCGATGGTCACCGTCATCCTGCGTAAGGCCTACGGCGGCGCCTACATCGTCATGGGTTCGAAGTCGATCGGCGCGGACCTGGCGTACGCATGGCCGGACGCGCAGATCGCGGTCATGGGTGCCGAGGGCGCGGCGTCGATCATGTACCGTCGCGAACTCGCTGCCGCCCGCGAGAACGGCACCTTCGAAGAGACGAAGGCCGAGCTGGTTACCCGCTACGAGGAAGAAACCGTCAACCCCGAGGTCTCCGTGTCCTCCGGTCAGCTCGACGGCATCATTGCCCCCGCCGATACCCGACAGACCATCATCGATTCCCTGCACCTGCTGGTCTCCAAAGACCAGCGTGCACCCCACGTCAAGCGTCACGACAACGGTCCTCTGTGACCGGAGCCGTTTGAGAAGAATTGTCCCCGAAGGAAAGTAAGAACATGTCGTTTGTGACCTCCCTGAATGAGACCCCCTACGCGCTGACCTTTGCCGGTCAGGCCACCCCATGGCGTGCCGCGCTCGACGAGATCGCCCACGATCCTGAGATCGCTGCAATCGTTGACGGCGTCATCAAGGCCTCGGATCAGGTGCTCTCCCCGGTGCGCCGCTCGCTGGCCACCCAGTCGGTTGCGTCCCTGCCCTTCGCCATCCCGGCCGAGGCTGGCGAGGAGGCTGTGACCCGCGACGTTGCTGGCCCGGACGAGGCCGCCCTGTCGGTTCCGGGTATCGTTGCCGCCCAGCTCGGTGCACTCATCGACCTGACGCGCGCAGGCCTGAACATCGTGGCGAACCAGCCCACCGCGTTTGAGGGACACTCGCAGGGCGTGCTCGGCGTGGAGATCGCTCGTGCGTGGATCGCCGGGGACGAGGCCCGCGCCGCTTCCGTGTTCGCGCTGGCCCGCCTGATCGGTGCGGCCGCTGCCCGCATCACGCGTCGTGCCCGTGCTCCGCACGCCGGCGAGGCGACCTACATGGTGTCCGTGCGAGGCGTGTCCGACGCTCTCCTCGAGCGCATCATCTCCTCCCTGCCCTCGACCTCGCACCCGCTGTCGATCGCACTGCGTAACGACACCGACACCCACGTCGTCTCGGGAGCGCCGAACGACCTGGCGTCGCTGGTCGCCGCCATCGAGCGCGCCGCCGCCAAGGACAAGGCCGCGCACGACGCGCACGAGCGCGGCGGTCGCCCGCTGACCCCCGTATGCGAATACCTGCCGGTGTACGTGCCCTTCCACTCCCCCATGCTCGCCGACGCCCTCGCCCTCGTGGACGAGTGGGCCGCCCAGTGCGGGATTGAGGCCGAGCTCGCCCACTCGCTGGCTGCCGCCGTTCTCACGACCCCCGTGGACTGGCCGGATCAGATCCGCGCTGCCGCACAATCCGGTGCCACGTGGATCGTTGACATGGGCCCCGGTGCCACGACTGTGCGCATGACCCGCGCCCTCGTCGAAGGCACCGGCGTCGGCGTCGTCGCCGCCGGAACGGCCTCCGACCGCGACAAGGCTGCGACCCCCGGCTGGACCCCCGAGCCCGGCACTGACTGGTCGCACCTGCGCCCCGGCCTCGTGACCCTGCCCGACGGCAAGACCGTCGTCGACACCGCCTTCTCGCGCCTCACCGGCCGCTCCCCCGTCCTCCTGGCCGGCATGACTCCCACGACCGTCGACCCCGAGATCGTCGCCGCTGCCGCGAACGCCGGTTTCTGGGCCGAAATGGCCGGCGGCGGCCAGGTCACCGAAGAGGTCTACAACGAGAACCTGGCGGGCCTGCGCGCCCAGTTGCGCCCCGGCCACACCGCCGAGTTCAACTCCATGTTCCTGGACCGCTACCTGTGGAACCTCCAGTTCGGCCAGGCCCGCATCGTGTCGCGTTCGCGCGCATCCGGCGCCCCCATCGACGGCGTCGTTGTCTCCGCGGGTATCCCCGAACAGGACGAGGCCCTCGCCCTCATCGAGCAGCTGCGCGCCGATGGCTTCCCCTACGTGGCCTTCAAGCCCGGCACGGTCGACCAGATCCGCAAGGTCATCGCCATCGCCCGCGAAGCCGACCCGATCAAGGTCATCGTCCAGGTCGAAGACGGCCACTCCGGCGGCCACCACTCCTGGGAGGACCTGTCCGACCTGCTGCTGGCCACCTACGCCCAGCTGCGCGCCCAGTCCAACATCGTCCTGACCGTGGGTGGCGGCATCGGCACGCCCGAGCGCGCCGCCGACTTCCTCACCGGCGAATGGTCGGCCCGCTACGGCCGCCCGCCCATGCCCGTCGACGGCGTCCTCGTGGGTACCGCCGCGATGACCACGAAGGAAGCACACACCACCAAGGCCGTTAAGGACCTCCTCGTGGCCACCCCCGGTGTGCCCGACAACGACGAGCTGGCCGGCTGGGTCGGCGAGGGCGTCACCCGCGGCGGCATGACCTCCGGCCTGTCCCACCTGCGCGCCGACATGCACGAGGTCTCCAACGCGGCCGCCGCAGCCGCGCGCATCATCGCCGAGATCGGCTCCGACGGCGCCCAGGTGCGCGCCCGCAAGGACGAGATCGTCGAAATCCTCTCCCACACGGCCAAGCCCTACTTCGGTGACCTCGAAGAAATGACCTACGAGGCCTGGGTGCGCCGCTTCGCCGACCTGTCCTACCCGTGGGTTGATCCCACCTGGCAGATCCGCTACCACGACCTGCTCCAGCGCGTCGAGGCGCGCCTGGCCCCCGTGGACCACGGCGAGGTTGAGACCTTGTTCCCGACCGTCGAGGACGTCGCCGACGCGCATGCCGCCGCCGACCGCCTGATGGCCGCCTACCCGAACGCCGCGACCACGCACGTCACCCCCATCGACGCCGCCTGGTTCCCGGCCCTGTGCCGCTCCTACCCCAAGCCGATGCCCTTCGTCCCGATCCTGGACGACGACCTCATCCGCTGGTGGGGCCAGGACTGCCTGTGGCAGGCGCAGGACGAGCGCTACAGCGCCGACCAGGTCCGCATCATCCCCGGCCCGGTCTCCGTGGCCGGCATCGACCGCGTCGACGAGCCCGTCGCGTCCCTGCTGGGCCGCTTCGAGGCCGCCGCAGCTTCGCGTCTGGCCGACTCCGGCGTCGTCGCGACCCCGGTCGCCTCCCGCCTGGGTAACGGCAAGCCTGCTGCCACCCGCGAGGAATGGCTGCGCAAGGTCCCCTTCATCTCCTGGACCGGCCACCTCATGACCAACCCGGCCTCCATCCTCGACGAGGAGCGCGTCTCCCTGAAGGCGACCGACACCGGCGTGGACATGGTCATCCACCTGGACACTGCGTGGGACAGTGACCCGCGCGGCGCCGAGAAGCACGCGGTGCGCAAGCTGGTCTTCCCGCTGGTCATCTCCGGCGAAGACGGCGCGGTCCCCGTCATCGATGAGGCCAAGCTGCCCCAGCACATGTACGCGATGCTTGCGGCCACCGCCGGCGTGACCTCCGTGTCCGTCGCCGGTGACACCGTGGACGCTCTGCCGGTCATGGTGCCCTCCTCCAAGTCGGTCTTCGGCGAGGCCCACTACTCCTTCACGCTGGCCCCCACCCTGGGCTTCGATCACGCCGAGGCCACGGGCGCTGCCCTGCCCGCCGACTACGAGCTGGCGGCCTGGGCTCCCGATGCCCTGCTCGGTCCCGCCTGGCCCGCGATCTACGCGGCCCTGGGTTCGGCCATCCACAACGACTACCCGGTCATCGAGGGCTTGCTCAACGCCGTCCACCTCGATCACTCGATCACCCTGACGTACACGCCCGAGCAGATGCTTCAGCGCGGTATCACCACGATCGACGTGACCAGCCACGTGGCCGCCGTCGACGAGTCCTCCTCCGGCCGCATCGTCACGGTCGCCCTCGAGCTGACCTCGAACGGTGAGCACGTGGGTTCCACGCAGGAGCGCTTCGCGATCCGTGGCCGCGCCACCGGCAACCGCGCTCCCTCCGAGGCCGCGCCCTTCGGTGGCGCGACCATCGAGGTGGTGGACACGCCCCGCTCGGTCCTGCGTCGCGTGAGCGTCAAGGCCCCCGACGACATGACGCCGTTTGCGATCGTGTCGGGTGACTACAACCCGATCCACACCTCGTATGCGGCCGCCAAGGTCGCAGGCATGGACGCGCCCCTCGTGCACGGCATGTGGCTGTCGGCCACCGCTCAGCACGCGGCCGAGGCTGTCGTCGCCGGTCAGGGCGGCGCTCAGATCGCCGGCTGGACGTACTACATGTACGGCACCGTCGACCTGAACGACGAGGTTGAGATCACCGTCGAGCGCGTCGGTCGCGTCGTCGGCGGCGGCCTGTCCCTCGAGGTCACCTGCCGCATCAACAAGCAGGTCGTCTCGCGCGCATCGGCCTACACCTTCGCCCCGAAGGTCGCCTACGTCTACCCCGGCCAGGGCATCCAGAGCGCCGGCATGGGCCTCGACGAGCGCACCAAGTCCAAGGCTGTCGACGAGGTCTGGCGCCGCGCGGATGCGCACACCCGCTCGGCGATGGGCTTCTCCATCCTGTCGATCGTGCGCGATAACCCGACCGAGATCGTGGCGCGCGGCGTGACCTACCGTCACCCCGAGGGCGTCCTGAACCTCACCCAGTTCACCCAGGTCGCGCTCGCAACGCTGGCGATCGGCCAGACGGCGCGCATGCGCGAAGAGGGTGTCCTGGTTCCGGGCGCTGCCTTCGCCGGCCACTCGCTGGGCGAGTACGACGCGCTGGCAGCCTACGCCGAAGTATTCCCCCTCGAAACCGTCCTCGACCTGGTCTTCCAGCGCGGTTCCACGATGCACTCGCTCGTGCCCCGCGACGAGAACGGCCGTTCGAACTACCGCATGGGTGCCCTGCGTCCGAACCAGTTCGGCGTCGACGATGCCCACGTCGTGGAGTACGTCGACTCGATCGCTCAGGCCTCGGGTGAGTTCCTCCAGATCGTGAACTTCAACCTGGCGGGCCAGCAGTACGCGGTCGCCGGAACGGTCGCGGGCCTGAAGGCCCTCGAGGAGGACGCCAGCAAGCGCGCCGCCGAGCGCGGCGGCAAGCGCCCCTTCATGTACGTTCCCGGCATCGACGTGCCCTTCCACTCCACTGTCCTGCGCAGCGGCGTCGCCGATTTCCGCACGAAGCTCGACGAACGCATCCCCGCAGAGATTGATCCCGCCAAGCTCGTGGGCCGCTACATCCCCAACCTGGTGGCGCGTCCCTTCGAGCTGACCCGCGAGTTCGCACAGTCCATCCTCGACGTGGTTCCCTCCGAGACGGTGCGTAACCTGCTCGAGACGGAAGGCGCGTGGGACGCGGCCCTGGCCACCCCGGGTGTCCTGACCCGCACACTGCTCATCGAGCTGCTGTGCTGGCAGTTCGCCTCCCCGGTGCGCTGGATCGAGACGCAGCGCGTGCTGCTCTCGACCGAAGAAGCCGCCCCCGGCGTTGCTGGCCTGGGCGTCGATCAGGTCATCGAGGTCGGCCTGGGTGCCGCCCCCACCCTGGCCAACCTGGCAGCCCGCACCCTGCTCGCCCCCGAGTTCGCGCTCTCGCGCGTGGATGTCTTCAACGTCCAGCGCGACGAGTCCCGCGTCTACGCGACCGATGTCGCCGTGATCGAGGACGATGAGGACGAGGAGATCACCCCGGAGGCTCCCGCCGCCGAGGCAGCTCCCACGCCCGCACCGGCAGCCCCCGTGGCCGAGGCTGCTCCGGCCCCCGCCCCCACTGCTCCGACCGGCGGCCCCTCGGGTGCCGACGTCGCAGACCTGCCCTTCACGGCATCCTCCGCGATTCACGCCCTGCTGGCGCTGTCCGCGAAGATCCGCATCGACGAGGTCGGCGCCACCGACACGACCGAGTCGCTCACCAACGGCGTCTCCTCGCGTCGCAACCAGCTGCTCATGGACATGTCCTCCGAGCTGGGCCTGAACTCGATCGACGGCGCCGGCGAGGCCGATGTGGCCACGCTGTCCGCGACGGTCGACAAGGCTGCCAAGGGTTACAAGCCCTTCGGCCCGGTTCTGGCCGAGGCCGTCAAGGAGCGCACGCGCAAGCTGTTCGGTGCCGCTGGCGTCAAGGCGGGCCGTATCGCCGAGCGTGTCACCGGAACGTGGCAGCTGGGCACTGGTTGGGCCCAGCATGTCACCGCCGAAATCGTTCTGGGCACCCGCGAGGGCGCCTCGACCCGCGACGGTGACCTGGCGACCCTGCCGCTGGACGCTCCGACGAACGCCGCCGGCGTCGATGCCCTCATCGATGCTGCCGTGGCTGCCGTCGCTGCCCGCGAAGGCATTGCCGTGTCCCTGCCCAGCGCAGGCGGTTCCGCCGGTGGCGGTGTCGTCGACTCCGCCGCTCTCGACGCCTACGCCGCGTCCGTGACCGGTGAGGACGGCGTCCTGGCCAAGACCGCTCGCACGATCCTGTCCGAGCTGGGCCTGAACGCTCCTGCCCCCACCGGCGAGGATTCCTCCGATGACGCGCGTGTCATCGACGCAGTCGCGGCCGAGCTCGGTTCGGGCTGGGTCGACCTCGTTGAGCCTCGCTTCGACGCCGCGCGCGCCGTCCTGCTGGACGACCGTTGGGCATCCGCTCGTGAGGACGTCGCCCGCTACGTCGCCGAAGGTACCCTCGCCGAGGGCGCGTCCTTCGTGGGCACCGGCCGCGCCGTGGCTGATCAGGCCTCGTACTGGGCGAACCGCCTGCGCGCCGAGGGCGATCACGAGCGCGCGGCTCGCCTGGAGCAGATCGCGGCCGACGCGCTCTCCTCCTCGAACGAGCTGCCCTACGCGAACGACGTCGCGGTGGTCACCGGTATGACCCCCGCGTCCATCGGCGGCGCGGTCGTGGGTGGCCTGCTTGCCGGGGGCGCCACCGTCATCGCCACCTCCTCGTCGATCTCCGCTGCGCGCCTGGCCTTCGCTAAGGAGCTCTACCGCACGCACGCCGCCGGCGGCGCGAAGCTGTGGCTGGTTCCCGCGAACCTGGCCTCCTACCGCGACGTCGACGCGCTCGTGGAGTGGATCGGAACCGAGCAGACCAAGTCCGTGGGCGCCGACATTAAGGTGACCAAGGAAGCCCTGGTCCCGACGCTGTTCTACCCCTTCGCCGCTCCGCGCGTCTCCGGCACGCTGGCCGACGCGGGCGCTGCCTCCGAGAACCAGATGCGCCTGCTGCTGTGGAGCGTCGAGCGCTCCATCGCCGGCCTGTGCGCGATCGGCTCCGACACGCACGCCGACCACCGCCTGCACGTCGTGCTGCCCGGTTCTCCGAACCGCGGCATCTTCGGCGGCGACGGCGCGTACGCCGAGGCGAAGGCTTCCTTCGACGCGATCGCGACCCGCTGGGCGGCCGAGCCGATCTGGGGTTCGCGCGTGTCGATCGCTCACCCGCGTATCGGTTGGGTGCGTGGCACCGGCCTCATGGGCGGCAACGACCCGATGGTCGCCGCCGTCGAGGCTGCGGGCGTTCGTACCTGGTCGACCGAGGAAATGGCCGAGCAGCTGCTCGCGCTCTCGAGCTCCGAGGTTCGCGCCCAGGCTGCTACCGCCCCGGTGGACGCCGACCTGACCGGCGGCCTGGACTCCTCCATCGACCTGCGCGCCCTGCGCGCCCAGGCCGAGGCCGCCGCTCCCGAGGCACCCGCATCTGAGCCGGTCGCGACCGTCTCCGCACTGCCCTCGCCTTCGCAGGTCACCGTGCCGCACGTCGAGCCGTCGCAGTGGGGTCACACCACGGCGTCGCTGGCCGACACGGTCGTCATCGTCGGTCACGGCGAGGTCGGCCCGTGGGGCAGCGCCCGTACCCGCGTGCAGGCCGAGCTCGGCATCCACACCGACGGCACCGTCGAGCTCACCCCTGCGGGCGTGCTTGAACTCGCCTGGATGACCGGCCTGCTGACCTGGTCGGACACCCCCGTGGGCGGCTGGTACGACAAGGACGACCAGCTGGTCCCCGAGTCGGAGATCTTCGATCGCTACCGCGACGAGGTCGTGGCCCGCTCCGGCGTGCGCTTCTTCCACGATGACGGCCCACTGCACGACGGCTACACGCCCGAGTCGGCGATGGTCTTCCTGGACCGCGACATCACGTTCACGGTCGAGGACGAGACCGAGGCTCGCTCCTACGCCGAGGCTGACCCGCAGTTCACCGTGATCGAGCAGACCGCGTTCGGTGAGTGGCAGGTGACCCGCAAGTCCGGCGCCCAGGTGCGTGTGCCTCGTCGCGCGACCCTCAACCGCCGCATCGGTGGCCTGTTCCCCACCGACTTCGATCCGGCTCGCTGGGGTATCCCGGCCTCGATGCTGGACTCGATCGACCCGATCGCCGTGTGGAACCTGGTCTCCGCCGTCGACGCGTTCGTGTCCGCTGGCTTCAGCCCCGCAGAGCTGCTGCGCGTCGTCCACCCGGCGACCGTTGCTTCCACGCAGGGCACCGGCTTCGGTGGCATGCGTTCGATGCACAAGCTGTTCGTCGACCGCTTCCTGGGCGAAGAATACCCGCAGGACATCCTGCAGGAGACCCTTCCCAACGTCGTGGCTGCACACACGATGCAGTCCTACGTGGGCGGCTACGGCTCGATGATCAACCCGGTCGGCGCCTGCGCGACCGCCGCGGTTTCCATCGAAGAGGGCGTCGACAAGATCAAGGCTGGCAAGGCTGACTTCGTCGTGGCCGGCGCGATTGACGACATCCAGGTGGAGTCGATCGTGGGCTTCGGCGCGATGAACGCGACGGCGAACTCTAACGAGCTGCTCGCTCGCGGCATTTCCTCGCGCTTCGTCTCGCGCGCTAACGACCGCCGCCGCGGCGGCTTCGTCGAGGCGCAGGGTGGCGGTACCGTTCTGCTGACCCGCGCGTCGGTGGCGCTCGACATGAACCTGCCGGTCCTGGCAGTCGTGGGACACGCGCAGACCTTCAGCGATGGTGCGCACACCTCGATTCCGGCGCCCGGCCTGGGTGCTCTCGCGGTGGCGCGCGGCGGACGCGACTCGATCATCGCCCGCAACCTAGGCGAGCTCGGCGTGGGTATCGACGACGTGGCCTTCGTTTCCAAGCACGACACGTCCACGAACGCCAACGACCCCAACGAGTCGGATCTGCACACCCGCGTCGGGATGGCGCTGGGCCGTACCCCCGGCAACCCACTGCTGGTCATCTCGCAGAAGACCCTCACGGGTCACGCGAAGGGCGGCGCGTGCGTGTTCCAGGTGGGCGGCATCATCGACGTGTTCCGCACGGGTCTGATCCCCGCGAACGTCGCGCTGGATTGCGTCGACGACGCGATGGAGCAGTACAGCCCGCTCGTGTGGCTGCGTTCCCCGCTGGACCTGTCCTCTCGCGGACCTGTGCGTGCGGCGTTCGCGACCTCGCTCGGCTTCGGTCACGTCTCCGGCTTCCTGGCGCTGGTTAACCCGGCCGCCTTCGAGGCCATCGTGGAGCGTGAGGCCGGACGCGAGCGCCTCGAGGCATGGCGCACGGCATCGGATCGCCGACTGCGCAACGGCCAGCGTCACATCGAGATGGGCATGCTGGGCCACGCCCCGCTGTTCACCTCGGTGGAGGGTCGCCGCCTGCCCGACGACCCGGCTGCCGGCATCGCGGGTGACGCCCACGAGGTTGAGGCCGCGATCCTGCTGGATCCGTCGGCACGCCTGGGCGAGGACGGCTTCTACCACCTGCCGGAAGGCAAGTGAGCGATGCGCGGGCTCGGCGTTGACCTGGTTTCCCTGCCTGAGTTTGCCGCTCAGGTGAGGGAGCCGGGGTCGGCCTTCCTGGACGGCGTTCTGACGCCCAGGGAGGCCCGCCGGGTCCGCGCCCGTGCAGCCGCCACGTCCGGCGCTCAGCCCGGTTCCGCCCGCTATGACGAGGCCGTGGCCCGTCACGCAGGCGGCCTGTGGGCCGCGAAAGAGGCCTTCGTGAAGGCCTGGTCGTGTGCCCTCTTCGGCACTCCACCCCGCATTGGTGCCGACGACGTGGACTGGCGCGAGATTGAGGTGATCCACGACGAGTGGAACCGCCCCGCGATCGCGCTGCACGGACGAGTCGCCGCCGCGTGTGAGGTCTCGCTCGGGGCGCGCTCCACGTGGAATGTGCTCGTCTCTATCAGCCACGACGGGACGTGCGCCATCGCGCAGGTCGCGATCGTGGATGCGCCCGCCTAAGCGGCGTCGGACGGTTCGAGTGCATCATCGTCATGAGGCTCGAACGACGCGTTTTTCGTCGCATCGGCACCGGCGTGGTCCACCGCCGAATAGTCGAAGCATGACGCAGTGTTTCCGCCCGGGGTTGAAGATTCAACCTCGGCACCAACGCACCCCTCCAATGTGCCCACAGGCGTCAGGTCGCCTTCCGCTCCCGCTGCCGGAGCGTGAAGCGTCGGCCCTCTATCCTGTGTGCCTGCCTCATCGGGTAGCATGTCCGTTCCTCCATCTGGGGCAACAGCTTCAGTGTGCGGCTGGTTCGTGAGCTCGGCCTCCGCTCCTGACCCCTGCGATATCACCGCAGAACCCGGCCCCGACCTCGTCGAATAGGGATCACCCTCCGTGCCTCCCGCGGCTTCATCGGTCGAGTGCGCGCCATTCTTTTTGAACTGCGAGGTCCCCCGCGCTAGATCGTGTCCAACCGACGAGGCACGGTAGACGATCGATGATCTAATCTGTCCTGCCCCATCGACCCACCCGTTGGGAACGGGCCGGGCAACCACCACGACGGGGTCGCCTTTGCGGCAGCTGCGGAACACGTTGGAGGCGAGCGTATCCCAGGTTTCCACGGTGTACCAGTAGGCGCCGTCCTCCACGTAGGAGGCGTTGCCTGTGCGCGCATCCGTCGTGAAGCGCCATCGCGTGATGGCGAGCCGGAAGGTCGTCACGCAGATGTCGCCCTTGACGTGCTTCATAGAGGGTTCTGACCCAATACGACCCCTCAGGGTCGTCGAAATGTCCTGCATCGTTGCATCCTTTATCTGGTCTGGCCGGCGCTGGCCGGATACATCCAGGAAAGCCCCGCGAGGTATGTCATTTCAAGCGCTCGCACTCCCCCTGTGGATAACGCGCGTGCCACTGATCGGCCTGTGGATAACCGGACGGTGCTGACAGCGCCTGTGCACAGCGCTTCTCACGGCGGGCAACGGCAGACATAGCGAAGCGGCGGCACCCCCGCAGGGATACCGCCGCTTAAGCCTCAGAACCGATATCCGGCTTCGGCGCCCTCGCCCATGGAGGGGATGCCCAGGGCAACAACCTCGCGTGCCACGTCGCGGGCGCGCTCAGTGGTCACCGGCTCGGCAGGGAAGAGAACGCGACGGTAGTACTCGAGCTCCTGGATGGACTCCAGGATGTCTGCGAGCGCGCGGTGTCCGCCGTGCTTCTCGGGCGACTCAGCAAACGCGGCGCGGTACCAGCGCTTAGCCAGCTCCTTGATCGAGGAAACATCCACGAGGCGGTAGTGCAGGTGGTCGATGACGGAGGGCATGTTGGCCTCAAGGAACATCTTGTCGGTGCCCACCGAGTTACCTGCGAGGAGAGCCTTGCCCTGCTGGGGCACAAAGCGCTTGATGTAGGACAGGACCTGCTCGGTGGCCTCCTCTATCGACACGGCGCTCGTCTTCAGGTCGTCGAGCAGCCCAGAAGACGTGTGCATGTTGCGCACAAAGTCATTCATGTTGTCGAGAGCCTCGGCGGGCGGCGTGATCAGCACGTCCATGCCGGGGTCGACAATTCGCAGCTCGCCGTCGGTGACGACGACCGCCACCTCGATGAGGGCGTCGCGGTTGACGTCCAGGCCGGTCATTTCGCAGTCAATCCAGACCAAGGGGTCTTTCAGAGTTTTCACGCCTTCTATGTTAGTGCGCTCTGGGTCATACGGTTGGGTGGGTCGCACTCGCGGTGGCCACTACTACACTAGGAGGGTATTGGAAGGAGTTCTCATGACCGCTAGTTCTCACGTGACGACACCGAAGGACATCCGTCAGGCTGCAACCGCCCTGGAGGGGGTGGCCGTCCGCACGAACCTGGATCGTTCGGAGCGACTGTCCACCGAGGCCGGCGTCGATATTTTGCTCAAGCGTGAGGATCAGCAGAAGTGCCGTTCCTTCAAGGTGCGCGGCGCGTATGCGCGTATGTCGCTGCTCTCCCCCGCCGAGCGCGAGCGCGGCGTCGTGTGCGCATCGGCGGGCAACCACGCGCAGGGCCTGGCCTACGCCTGCGCTCACCTGGGCGTGCGCGGCACCATCTACCTTCCGTCGAATACGCCCCGCCAGAAGCGCCGCCGCATCGCGACGATTGGTGGGCAGTGGGTCGAGCAGGTCATCGTGGATGGCACGTTCGACCGCGCGAACGCGCTCGCTCAGGAGGCAGCACGCGCAACGGGTCGCACCTACGTTCACCCCTATGACGATCCCTTCACGATCGCGGGTCAGGGGACGATCGGCGTCGAGCTTGAGGCACAGATGCCGCAGGACACGGCGGCGGTCCTCGTTCCCGTGGGCGGCGGCGGCCTCATCGCCGGCATCGCGGCGTGGCTGCGCGCGAACCGTCCCGAGGTGAAGATCATCGGTGTCGAGCCAGCGGGCGCAGCGTCGATGCACGCCGCCCTCGAGGCGGGGCAGCCGATGTCTCTGGCGAAGGTCGACCCCTTCGTTGACGGCACCGCGGTGGGCCGCGCGGGTTCACTCCCCTTCCATATCGCTTCCCAGTTCGTTGACTCCGTGCTGGTCGTGCCGGAGGGCGCGGTGTGCACGGAGATGCTGGAGCTCTACCAGTCCGACGGCGTCATCGCCGAGCCTGCGGGCGCGCTCGCGTCGACGGCCGCGCACGTGTACCTGACGGATCCGGCGGATCGCAAGGCTCTGCTGGGCCGCTCCGACGGCGCGATTGTCTGCGTCGTGTCGGGCGGTAACAACGATCTGACGCGCTACGCGGAGGTCATGGAGCGTTCGCTGCGCCACGAGGGGCTGCGTCATTACTTCCTCGTGACCTTCCCGCAGCAGCCGGGCATGCTGCGCGTCTTCCTGTCGGATGTGCTGGGTCCCGCGGACGATATCGTGCACTTCGAGTACACGAAGAAGAATAACCGTGAGCTCGGGCCCGCGCTGGTGGGTATCGACTTATCGAACCCGGATGACATCGAGGGGCTTCGACACCGCATGGAGGCCTCTCCCCTGCACGTCGAGGAGCTGCCGCTGGATTCGGAGATCACGCGACTCGTGATCTGACACAGCCACGCACAGCGCTGGAGAGGGGCGCGGTTTCGGGGACGAGGCCGTGGCCCCTCTCCCCTTGTGTCTGCCCTGGGCGCGTGTCTGGCCTGGGAGCCGCCCTGGGTGGCCGCTGTGGACGTGCGCGCGGCGGCGAGGCTGCGAGAAACGGCGGGGTCCGCGGCTGAGGGGGAATCAGGCGGCGAGGGTGACGGGGCGGGTGACGCGCACGCGCACGGAGGGGGTGGAGTTGAAGCGGTAGCCTTCGCCGCGGACCGTGGAGATGAGGTCGGGCAGGATGGAGAGCTTCTTGCGCAGGCGGCGGATGTGGGCGTCGACGGTGCGGGAGTCGGAGCCGAGGTCGGCATCTGCCCACACGGAGGAGAAGAGCTCGTCGCGGGTGACGGAGCGGTCGGCGTTCGCGGCGAGGTGTGCCAGGAGGTCGTGTTCCTTGGCGGACAGGCCGGCGTCGCGTCCGTCGAGGGTGACCTGTCCGCGGTCGATGTCAATGTCGATGCGGGAGGAGCTCAGTCGCAGGCCGGCGAGAACGTCGAGGAATTCCTCGTAGGAGGTGGGGGTGTCGTTGTCAGCGCGGACGGAGGCGGCAGGGGTGTTGACGAGCGTCATGGGTGTATCCGATTCTTCGGGGCCGCACTCCCACTATCAGCGTGGGTATATCACTGCGGCGGTGATTGACAGGGGTATCTGGGGCGTCAATCACATACACATTCGCGACATCATGCCACCGCAGGGGCAGCACATGGGGTTCGCGAAGGTCGTCATGGCTCTAGTCTGTCGGACGAATTCACTCCTGGCAACATCATGCTCACACAGTGAGACTGTGTAACACCATGTGCTCACGGATCAGACGGAAAGGGGCGAGCCCAACGGGCCCGCCCCTTTCCTATCGCCTAGAAGAACGCTTAGCTCTCCAGGCCGCGCTGGGCACGCACTTGCCGAGTAGCGGAGACAAGGTTGTCCAGCGACGCCTTCGTTTCCTCGTAGCCGCGGGTCTTGAGGCCGCAGTCGGGGTTGACCCACAGGCGCGAGACCTCCGCGGCGTCGGCGGCCAGGCCGATGAGCTCGGCGAGCTCCTCGGTGCTGGGGACGCGCGGGGCGTGGATGTCCCACACGCCAGGGCCGATGCCGTGGTCGAAGCCGGCCTCGGCGAGTTCGGGGACGACCTCCATCTTGGAGCGCGCGGCCTCGATCGAGGTGACGTCGGCGTCCAGGCCCTTGATGGCGTCGATGATCTGTCCGAATTCGGAGTAGCACAGGTGCGTGTGGATCTGGGTGTCGGGGCGCACGCTGGAGGTGGCCAGGCGGAAGGATCCCACGGACCAGTTCAGGTAGTCGGCGTGACGCTCGGCGTCCAGGGGCAGGAGCTCACGCAGGGCGGGCTCGTCGACCTGGATGGCGGCGATGCCGGCGGCCTCAAGATCGGAGACCTCGTCGCGCAGGGCCAGGCCGATCTGGTCGGCGATCTCGCCGAGCGGCAGGTCGTTGCGGGGGAAGGACCACGCGATGATCGTGACGGGACCGGTCAGCATGCCCTTGACGGGCTTGTCGGTGAGCGACTGGGCGTAGGTGGTCCAGCCCACGGTCATGGGTGCGGGACGCGAGACGTCGCCCCACAGGATCGACGGGCGTGTGCAGCGCGAACCGTAGGACTGCACCCAGCCATTGCGTGTGGCCGCGAAACCGTCGAGCAGCTCGGCGAAGTACTGGACCATGTCGTTACGCTCGGCCTCGCCGTGGACCAGGACGTCCAGGCCCAGCTCCTCCTGGAGGGTGATCACCGAGGCGATCTCCTCGCGCATGCGTGCCTCGTAGTCCGCGTCGGAGAGCTCGCCGCGGGCGTTGGCGGCGCGCGCCTTGCGAATCTCGGTGGTCTGCGGGAACGATCCGATGGTCGTCGTGGGCAGCGGAGGCAGGTGGAGGCGCTCGGTCTGGGCTGCCTCGCGCTCCAGGTAGGGCTCGCGGGAGCGGTCGGCGTCGGTCAGCGCAGCGGTACGGGCGCGGACCTCGGGGCGCACGACGCCGGGGGCTGCAGCGCGCTGCTCGAGGACGCGGGTGGCCTCGGCGACCTCGGCGTCAATGGCGTCCCAGCCTTCATCGAGGCCGCGGGCGAGGGTGACGACCTCGAGAACCTTCTGGTCGGCGAAGGCCAGCCAGTCGTGCAGGTTCTCGTTGAGGGTCTTATCGTCCCAGGTCTCGAGCGCGATGTCGTGGGGCACGTGCTGCAGCGAGTTGGAGGTGGCGACGGTGACGCGTGCGGCGCCCAGGGCCTGTGCGGCCTTCAAGGTCTCGCGCAGCTGGGCCAGGTCGGCGCGCCAGATGTAGCGGCCGTCGACGGCGCCGACGACGAGGGTCACGCCAGACAGGTCGGCGTCCTTCGGGAGGGATCCACGCAGCGTGTCGACGTGGAGGGCCTCGACGCCCGTCTTGGCCAGGGCACTCGCCGCGTGAGAGGCATCGCCGTAGGGGGTGGTGAGCAGAATCTGGGGACGGTTCTGGGAGGCGGCCAGGCGCTCGTAGACGCGGGCAGCGAGCTCGCCCAGTTCGGTGCGGGAGCGCGACAGGTTGTCGGAGGTGAGGGCCGGCTCGTCGAGCTGGACCCACGGGGCGCCCGCGGCGTGCAGGGAGGCCAGCGCCTCCTCGTAGGCGGCCACGGCCTCGTCGATGCGGGTGAGCGGGTCGAAGTCGGGGGTGGCGGGGTCGGCCTTGGCGAGGGCCAGGTAGGTGACAGGGCCCACCAGGACGGGGCGGGTGACGTATCCCCACTCGCGGGCGTCCGTAAAGCGGCGTGTGATTGTGTCGTCGGCGAAGCGCAGGGGCGTGTCGGGGCCGATCTCGGGAACGAGGTAGTGGTAGTTCGTGTCGAACCACTTCGTCATTTCTTCGGGGCCGACCTTGTCGTCGCCGCGGGCGAGCGCAAAGTAGAGGTCGAGGCCCTCGCGGCCGGCAAAGCGCGGCGGGATGGCACCCAGGAGGATGGTCGCGTCCAGGACGTGGTCGTACAGGGAGGGCGCGTCAGCGAGGGAGGCGTCGGAGGGATTCAGGCCGAGCTCGACGAGGCGCGCGAGATTCTCCTGACGCAGATCGTTAGCGGCCTGGATCAGCTCGGCGTCGGTGATGCGCCCGGCCCAGCGGGCCTCGAGGGCGCGCTTGAGCTCACGGCCGCGTCCGATGCGCGGATAGGCCAGGATCGTGGCGGTGGGGAACTGCGTGGTCGCAGCAGACATGGTGTTCTCCTTGGGTGTGCTACTCGTTCGGCGTGCGCGGGTAAGGCCCGCACCCTGCCGCAGGGTGGATGGTGGCGCGCTTAGGCGCGGGTGTCGGGGACCGAGGCGCCAGACCTCTCCGGGTCGGGCGTGACTCCCAGCAGGGCCAGGATGTCCAGGACAGGCTTGGCTTTGTTGAAGGTGTAGAGGTGGATACCGGGCGCGCCTGCATCCAAGACAGCGTGGATGAGACGTGACCCGAAGACAGCGCCGAACTCGTCGCGTACCTCCTGGTGCGGGTAGTCGGATAGCGTCGTCAGCAGGTATTCGGGGACCTCGATGCCGGTGAGGTCCTGGACACGGCGCAGGCGCGCCGGGTCGGTGGCCGGCAGCAGACCGGGCACGATCGGGATGGTGACGCCGGCGCGGCGGGCGCGTTCGACGAAGGAGGCGTAGACCTCGGCATCCCAGAAGAGCTGGGTGATCGCGAAGGAAGCACCGGCAGCCTGCTTGACGAGGAGGCGCTCAACTTCCTGCGCGGGCGTGGTTCCGGCGGCGGGATTACCCGCCGGGAAAGTGGCCACAGCGATCGTCAGCGGCTTGAACGCGGAGCGCAGGGCCTCGCCCGGGTGAGCGTCACAGCGACGCTTTTCGACGGTTCGGATGAGGTGGATGAGCTCGGTGGCGCTGCCAACGCCGCCTGGCCCGGGCTCCCAGTCCTCCTGTCCCACCGGCGGGTCGCCGCGCAGAGCCAGGAAGGTACGAACGCCCGAATCGAGGTAGTCGTAGACGGTGGAAACAACCTCTTCGGTCGAGTTTCCCACGCAGGTCAGGTGCGCGATCGGCTGGATCGGCGTATCACGCACGAGGCGATGGACCGTCGAGCGGGCATTGGAGCGGTCCTTGCCGCCGGCGCCGTAGGTAACCGACATGAAGTCGGGGCGCACGCGCAGCAGCTGGTCGACCGTGTTCCAGAAGGACTCTTCCAAGGAGGGCTTGCGCGGGGGCATGACCTCGAAGGACAGGAGCGTGGGCTCGTGGTCGTGGGTGCAGGGACAGGCGTATTCGTCGTCGGAGAAGGGCACGATGTAACTCTCGTGTTGCGGCTAGCCCTCACGTGGGTGCGCATCGGCGCGGGTTTTGGTAGTGGGGTCGAGCCTAAGGAATGGCGGACGTCGGCGTCAGGCGCACATTCGGGCACGAATGGACCCGCACATGCGACGGGTGATATTCGTTCGTGCGTTCATGCCCCCAGTATGTCCGCCTTCGTGCAGGTGACGCAGAAGGGGTCCACGGAACGGGAGTTTGTGACAGCCCCGGTCTCATATCCCTGCCGGAAATGACTGAGCGCAGTGGGAGGATAGAGATGCCTCCACGGCACCACCCCGGGACACCTTCATTCCTGCCGGGGAGCGGTTCCGATGAGAGGAAGTGACTGGGCAATGGCTAAAGACCATCGTTCGCGTCAACGGCGACGAGGCCTTGACAGGAAGCAGAAAGCCCAGATCGCTGTCACAGTGATCACGACACTGCCGCAGCTGATCTGGGCGATTGCATTCCTGCTGAGCACCCTCACGGGTAGCTAAGACCATCCCGGAAACCGGGGAGTCGAACAGCTGCAACTGTTCGACTCCCCTCATTATGCCACGCTGCCCCGGTTCGGGCGGCACATAGCGATTAACAAGATGCTTCGTGGCGGGCACCCGCATCACAAGGCGGCGCCTCCGACAGGACTCGAACCTGCAACCTCGGGATTAGAAGGCCCTTGCTCTATCCATTGAGCTACGGAGGCGTGGCGCGGTGCGCCGCCTGCAAGACTAGCGGAGGTTAGCGCGCCTTTCCACTGCCGCGCCCAAGCAGGAACGCGAGGAGCGGGAACAGGAGCACGGACATCGCGCCGGCAACAACCAGCAGGGAGGCGAGCCACGAGGGCAGGACGCCCGTCGAGACGCCCAGCTCGGTAACGGCGACGATGATGGGCAGGCCCGTCGCCCCGTACAGGCCAACGCGCGTCGCGTCCGTCCAGCCGACGCGCTCGATCGATCCGTGGAAGCGTTCGAGAAGGACGATGGGTGCGCCGCGCACCACGAGGATCGCGCCAACGAAGGCGACGAGCAGGAACGGGTAGCCCGCGACGGCACTCAGCGAAATGTTCATACCCGAGGTCACGAAGAAGATCGGAATCAGGAACGAGAAGCCGAGGGTGCGCAGCTCGCCCTCGACCATCGTGAAGTTTCCGGGCGCCAGCGCGCGCACGATGATGCCGGCCGCGAATGCACCGAGCACCATGTCCAGCTCCATGACCGCAGACAGGGCCATGAGGCCAGTGAGGACAACCATGACGACGCGCATGAGCGTCTTTTGCGAGGTCTGCGCCCCGTGCAGGATCGTCCGCCCGAACGCGGGATGCTTCAGAATGAAACGTGTCGGAATGGCGACGGCGACAACCGACGCCACCGCGAACACGAGCAGAATAATCGCCGAGGCCCAGGGGCTACGGGCGGAGAGCAGCAGCGACATAGCGATGATGGGGGCGAGCTCGCCGACGGCACCATGAACGAGAACGGCCTTGCCGATCGTGGTCCCCATGACGCCGGCTTCCATGAGGATGGGCAGGAGGGTGCCCAGCGCCGTTGATGTCAGCGCGATCGCCAGCGCGATGTACGTGGCTGCGGAGACCCCGGTGGTACCCGACGCGGCGACAGCAGCCCACGACACGGCCAGGCCGATACCGAAGCACACCAGCCAGGTGAGCAGCGAGCGCCGACCGGCTCGCCCGTGGACCTCTTGCACATCGATTTCGGTGCCCGCGATCAGGAAGAGCATGCCCATGCCGACCTCGCGGAACAGGGAGATCGGCTCGGTAACGGATGCCAGTCCGAGAACGCTCGGCCCGACAAACACGCCGAAGATCAGGAGCCAGACGACGTCAGGCACACGCTTGTGGGTGAGCGACGAGAGCAGGGGTGCGAGGGCAGAGGAGGCGGCGATCAGGAAGAGAGAGACGATGGCTCCCTCGGTGCCTTCGGTCGTGGATGCGGCGACGAGGCCGTGGCCCACTCCCCCGCTCGCGGCGAGGATAGTCATCGGCAGGCTCATGAACGTTCCTTCTCGGGTTCTCTCATGGGGTGCGCGCCGCCGACCACAGGGGCAGGCGACTCGCTCTCAGCGAATTGCGGGCATGACAAAGGCCCGGGACGACAAGTCCCGGGCCCGTGTGTGGAAGCGAGGTCAGCCCTCGACGTCCAGGAGGCCGTTCTTGTAGGCCTTGGCCAGGCGGCGGGGCACGCGGATCTCACGGCCGGCAACCTTGACGGTGTTCAGCTCGGTAAGATCAGCCTTCCAGGTAGACCGGCGGGTGCGGGTGTTCGCACGGGACATCTTGCGCTTGGGAACTGCCATGTCTTACCGCTCCTCTTCTTTCTCGACGACTATTCTGATCGGTGCGCCACGCGGGCGCACGGCGACAACCCGACAAGACTACCACGAACAGCGCGCTCAAGCACATCGCGACGCCTTCCGTGCCTGCGATCCTGGTTACAGACGGACATTCTCTTGCTCTCGGTAGACTGGGCGCATGTCCGTTCTTCGCACGCTCGCCTCCGGCACGCTCCTCACCCACGAGATCGAGATTAAGCGTTCCCGGTTTATCACGACGCTCGCCAGGACGGATACCCCCGAGGAGGCACGCGAGCTCATCGACGCCGTCAAGTCCGAGCACCCGCAGGCGCGCCACAACTGCTCCGCCTACCTGATCGACCCGCCGGACGCGGCTCCACTGCAGCATTCGTCGGACGACGGCGAGCCCTCGGGCACGGCAGGTACTCCCATGCTCGAAGCCCTGCGCGCGTCCGACACGTGGAACGCCACTGCCGTCGTCACGCGATACTTCGGCGGGATTCTCCTGGGCGGAGGCGGCCTCGTGCGCGCCTATTCCACGTCCGTCTCCGAGGCCGTGGCTCGCGCCCCCATCGCCTACCTCGTCGGGCGCGACGTCCTCGAAACCCAGCTGGATCCCGGGGACGCGGGCCGTATCGAAGCAGAGCTTCGCGCGCGAGGAGCCACGATCGTTGACACGACCTGGGGCGCGGACGTCACGCTGCGCATTGCGATCGATCCGTGCGGCCGAGACGCAATTGACGCGTGCCTGGCCCAGGCATCGTCGGGTGTTGCAAAGTTTCGCTACGTGGAAACCCGTCGGGTTGAACTAGACGAGGTTCCGAGCGGGGTATGACAATTCAGGGGTACATCTGCCTATGGAAGGACCCCTCATGGCTCGCATTGCCTCCACCGTTGCCGATCTGATCGGCGGCACCCCCCTCGTCCGCATTAACCACGTGGCCGGCGACGGCGTCGACGTGGTTGCCAAGGTCGAGGCCTTCAACCCCGCATCCTCTGTGAAGGACCGTATCGCCCGCTCGATCATCGACGCAGCCGAGGCTGCGGGCGCCCTCGCCCCCGGCGGCACCATCGTCGAGGCCACCTCCGGCAACACGGGTATCGCCCTGTCGATGGTGGGTGCTGCTCGCGGCTATAAGGTCGTCATCGTCATGCCCGCCTCGATGTCCGTTGAGCGCCGCGCGATCGTGCGCGCCTTCGGCGCCGAGCTGGTCCTCACCGACCCGAAGGGCGGCGTCTCCGCCGCCGTCGCCGAGGCCGAGCGCATCGCATCCGAGCGTCCCGGTGCCATCATCGCCTCCCAGTTCACCAACCCCGCAAACCCGGCCGCCCACGTGGCGCACACCGGCGAGGAGATCTGGGCCGACACCGACGGCCAGGTCGACGTGTTCGTCGCCGGCGTCGGCACGGGCGGAACGATCTCGGGCGTCGCGAAGGTCCTCAAGGAGAAGAACCCGAACGTGCGCGTCATCGCCGTGCAGCCCGCCGAGTCTCCCCTGCTGACCGGCGGCACCCCCGGCCCGCACGGCATCCAGGGCCTCATGCCCAACTTCGTGCCCGAGACCTACGACGCTTCCCTGGTAGACGAGGTCATCTCAGTCGAGACCGCCAAGGCACTCGAGTTCGCTCGCCGCGCGGCCGCCGAAGAAGGCCTGCTCGTGGGCATTTCCTCGGGCGCTGCCCTGGCTGGTGCGGCCGCCGTCGCCGCCCGTCCCGAGCTGGCCGGCACAAAGATCGTCACACTTCTGCCCGACACGGGTGAGCGTTACCTCTCGACCGCGCTGTTCGCCGGCCTCGAGGACTGATCTGCCGCAGTTCACGCGCTAAGGTGGCCTCGGATGGAATATCCGGGGCCACCTGTGCGTTCCCGACCCAGACGACCATCCAGGAGGACCGAAGTGAAGCTCACCGTACGCGCCCTGTCGAAGACCCTATCAAGCGCCCTACCCACCAAAGCGCTCGGGCTCTTCCGCGAGGACCTTGTGACGGCTCAGCGCCGCGATCCTGCGGCCACCTCCGCCCTGGAGATCGCCCTGACGTACCCGGGCGTGCATGCCCTCTGGACCCACCGCGTCTCCCACGCCCTGTGGACACATGGCGCGCGAACCCCCGCACGCGTCTTGTCTTCCATGGCCCGCGCCATCACCGGCGTGGACATCCACCCCGAGGCCACCATCGGGCGACGGGTCTTCATCGACCACGCGACGGGTGTGGTCATCGGACAGACGGCCGAGGTCGGCAACGACGTCGTCATCTTCCACGGAGTCACTCTCGGCGGCGTCGCCATGACGCCGGGCAAGCGCCACCCCACCGTCGGAGATCACGTGATGATCGGCGCCGGCGCGAAGGTCCTGGGCCCCATCACCGTGGGCACCGGCGTCAAGATCGGCGCGAACGCCGTCGTCGTCAAGGACGTACCCTGCGGGACCGTCGCGATCGGCGTGCCCGCGCGCCTGCTTCCCAAGCCCGAGAAGGACACGCGCGACCGCGACCTGATCGTCGATCCCAACTACTTTTTCGAGGAGCCCGCCCTCTACATCTGAGGGATATTCGCCCTCGTCACCGGTGGTCTGTGAGAATCCGTTCAAGAGCCGTGACAAAGTGAGCGCCCTCACCTATAGTTGGTTTATGGAAGCTCGAACTCTACATGCCCCACTGGACGCGTTGTCAGCGGCGAATCGCCCCCAGGGTATTGAGATCGCCACGCTCACGACATTCGACATCCCCGCGCTCGCGGTGCTCACCCTCGAGGCGTACGACGACGACGTCACGCCTGAGGCGCTCATGGAAACCTCCGAGGAACTACGCCTGACATTCGAGGGCGCATTCGGGGCGACCACGGAAGACTCGTTCATCGGCGCGTGGGACGGGGGGACGCTCGTCGGGGCAATCCTCGTCGTGCGTGAATCCCCCTGGGATGATGCTCCCGACGGGCCTTTCGTGGTCGACCTGATCGTCGCCCCCGATTACCGCAGGCGCGGCATCGCGACAGCCCTCGTCTCCGAGGTCGCCACGCGCTGCTCGCAGTGGGGATTCGATTCCCTCGCCCTGCGCCTCGACAGGCGTCACGGCGGAGCCCGCGAACTCTACTCGGTTCTCGGATTCGAAGAGATCGCCTGACAAAGGGCGGGGAGTGCGAGCCTGTCGGCGCGCACTCCCCTGACGCGTGTTCGCGCGCTCAGCGCTGGCAGGACGGACACCAGAACAGGCGTCGGTTCTGCATGAGCGCCTCGCGGATCGGCGTCCCACAGCGCAGGCACGGCCGGTCCGTACGGTGATACACGTACCAGCGCGAGGCCTCCTCGTCCCCCTCGATCGGAGGATTGGGGGCCTCCTCCGGGTCCATCGTGTCCAGGCGACCAGCGGCCAGGCCGCGGTTCATAAGGTCGCAGATGAGGACCCACAGCTCGCGCAAGCGCTTGACGGAGATGTTGGCGCCCTTACGGTGAGGCGAGATGCCCGCGAGGAACAGGGCATCGGCGCGGTAGATGTTGCCCACGCCCGCGATGATCGACTGATCCATGACGATCTCGCCGATCGCGCGCTTCTTGGAGTGGGCGACCTGGGCGAAACGTTCCATGGCCTCGGCGTTGGAGCGCGCCCCGGCGTCCAGGGGATCCGGGCCCAGCTTCGACTCGGCGGAGATGCGTTCCTCATCCGTGATGAGATCGCAGCGGTTGGGTCCGATCAGGTCAGCGACCGCGTGGTCGTTATACACGCGTAGGCGCACGGCACCGACCGGCTCGGGCGGCTGCCACTCCCCCACCTTAGCCTCGCCGAAGCCCGCGCCCCAGCGGGTCTCAGAGTGGCCGTTCCACTCCCCCTTTTGGACGTTGGGGATACGGTGAGCAACGCCGTGGCCCTCGTCGACGACGGTCTCATCGCCGTTGAAACGCCACCAGCCGTACAAGCCCAGGTGGATATGCACCCAGCGGTCCGGCCACGGGGCGTCTTCGCCGAGGATGGGTTCCCCACTACCGGCCGCGGCGCCCTCGAGGAGGGTCACCCCGGCCTCGTACGTCTCACCTTCAATGGGCGGGACGAACCCAATGAACATGTGCTTGCCGTGCACGCGCACCCGCTGCATGACCCAGCCGTCGAGGAGGGCCGCGGAGGAGGCAAAGCGCCCCTGCGGGGACGAGGCCGAGACGATACCCCCGACGAAAAGCTCGTCGAGGGTACCGGCTAGGCGACGGACTGCATCGCCTTCAGGCATGCGACCTCACTTCTTGACGACGACGTTGACCAGCTTCGGCGCACGGGCGATCACCTTGAGGGGTTCCGCGCCGCCGAGGGCCTTGACGATCGGGGCCTCAGCCAGGGCAGCCGCGACGAGGTCCTCTTCGGAGATCGAGGGGGCAACCTCGATACGGGCCTTCACCTTGCCGTTGACCTGGACGACGGCCGTGACCGTGTCCTCGACCAGCAGTGAGGCATCCTCGACGACCGGGAAGGGCTCGCGGGCCAGCGAGGACTCGTGACCCAGGCGGCTCCACAGCTCCTCGCACAGGTGCGGGGCGACCGGGGCGAGCATGAGGATCAGGGGCTCGATCGCATCGCGCGGGACGGCGTCCAGGCTGGTCAGGTGGTTGTTCAGGACGATCAGCTTGGAGATCGCGGTGTTGATGCGCAGGTTCTCGTACTCTTCGGTGACCTCGGCGATCGTGCGTGCCACGAGGCGACGCGTCTTGTCGTCCGAGGGCGCATCGGACACGGTGACCTCGCCGGTCTCCTCGTCGACGGCGTTACGCCACAGGCGCTGGAGGAAACGCTGAGAGCCAACGACCGCGCGAGTCTCCCACGGACGCGAGAGGTCGAGGGGACCCATGCTCATCTCGTACACGCGGAAGACGTCAGCACCGTAGGCGTCGTACATCTCGTCGGGCGTGACGATGTTCTTCAGGGACTTGCCCATCTTGCCGTACTCGCGGCCCACGGGCTCGCCCTTGTAGGTGAAGCCGCTGGTCTCGTCGCCCTCGACCTCGTCGGCGGGCACGTACTGGCCGCGCGAGTCCGTGTAGGCGTAGGCCTGCACGTAGCCCTGGTTGAAAAGCGTGTGGTAGGGCTCGGAGTCCGGCACGTGTCCCAGGTCGAAGAGGACCTTCTGCCAGAAGCGCGAGTAGAGCAGGTGCAGGACCGCGTGCTCGACGCCGCCGACGTACATGTCGGTGCCGCCGCTGACCTTGCCCTCGCGTGGGCCCATCCAGTAGGCCAGGTTCTCCTCGCCGGCGAAACGCTTCGCGTTCGTCGGGTCGGTGTAGCGCATCTCGTACCAGCACGAGCCCGCCCACTGGGGCATCGTGTTGGTCTCGCGGCGGTAGCGCTTGGGGCCGTCGCCCAGGTCGAGGGTGACGTTCACCCACTCCTCGGCGCGGCCCAGCGGAGCCTCGGGGGAAGAATCGGCGTCGTCCGGATCGAAGGTGCGCGGGCTGTAGTCGCTAACCTCGGGCAGCTCGACGGGGAGCATCTCCTCGGGCAGAGCGTACGCCACGCCATCCTCGTCCCACACGATCGGGAAGGGCTCGCCCCAGTAACGCTGGCGGCTGAAGAGCCAGTCGCGCAGGCGGTAGGTGACGGTGGCATGGCCGAGGCCCTTGGCAACCAGCCACTCGATCATGGCGGCCTTCGCCTCATCCTTAGCCAGGCCGTTCAGGTCGATCTCATCGTTCGCGGAGTCCACGGCCACACCGTCACCCGTGTACGCGCCGGCCTCGAGGTCGGGACCGTAGGGATCTCCCGCGGGGCCGATCGTACGCACGATGTCGAGGTCGTAGGCGCGGGCGAACGCCCAGTCGCGGTCGTCGTGGGCGGGCACCGCCATGATGGCACCCGTGCCGTAGCCCCACAGGACGTAGTCGGCGACGAAGATCGGGACCTCGCGCCCATTGACTGGATCGATGCCGAACAGGCCGGTGAATACGCCGGTCTTGGTGCGTTCCTCGTCGGCGCGCTCAGCCTCGGACTTGGCTGCGGCCTGGGCGCGGTAAGCACTCACGGCCTCCTTCGGGGAGGCAGCGCCACCCGTCCAGGCGTCCTTCGTACCCTCGGGCCAGGAGGCGGGCAGGGTGAGGGCGGAACCGTCGCCGGCCTCACCGCCGACGGTTCCGCCGAGGATCGGGTGCTCGGGAGCCACAACCATGAAGGTCGCGCCGAACAGCGTGTCAGGGCGCGTCGTGTAGACGTCCAGGGAGTCGAGGGAGGCGCCGACCTCGCGCGCACCGGGCACGTCGAAGCGCACGGTCGCACCCTCCGAGCGGCCGATCCAGTTGCGCTGCATGGTGCGCACCTTCTCGGGCCAATCGATCGTGTCGAGGTCGTCGGCGAGGCGCTTACCGTAGGCGGTAATACGCATCATCCACTGACGCAGATTGCGCTTGAAGACCGGGTAGTTGCCGCGCTCAGAACGTCCGTCAGCAGTGACCTCTTCGTTGGCCAGAACCGTACCCAGGCCGGGGCACCAGTTGACGGGGGCCTCGGACACGTAGGCGAGGCGGTAGGAGTCGACGACCTTCGCCTGGGCTGCGCGGTCCAGGGAGTTGTAGTCGGAGCCGTCCTCCGGGCGGATCACGCCGGACTCAAGCTTGGCAACCAGCTCACTGATCGGTCGGGCCGCGCCGTGGGAGCCGTCGGGAGACGTGGCCTCGGGATCGAACCACGAGTTGAAGACCTGCAGGAAGATCCACTGCGTCCAGTGCACGTACTCGATGTCGGTCGTCGCAAAGGAGCGGCGCGAGTCGTGGGACAGGCCCATGCGGCGCAGCTGGCGGCGCATATTCGCGATGTTCTGGTTCGTCGTGATAGCCGGGTGCTGACCGGTCTGGACGGCGTACTGCTCGGCGGGCAGGCCGAAGGCGTCGTAACCCATCGTATACAGGACGTTGTCGCCCTTCATACGGCGGTAGCGCGCGAGCGTATCCGTCGCGATGTAGCCCAGCGGGTGACCCACGTGCAGGCCCTTACCCGAGGGGTAGGGGAACATGTCGAGGATGAAGTAGGGCTTGCGGGCCGCCAGCGGGCCAGCCAGGTCGCCCGCGGGGTTGTCCGCGTAGAACGTGCCCAGCTCCTCCCAGCGGTCCTGCCACTTCGTCTCGATCTGGCCTGCGAGCTCAGCGGTGTAGCGCTGGGCCGGGGCACTCTGCGGATTTTCGCTCATCTGTGCGTTCCTCGCTTAACGATGGGTCGCGTAACAATACTCCCCACCAGGGTAGTTCACGCCCGCGCGCCCCGCCGGATGCGATGACTGTACGAAACGGACGCAAATAGGTGACAATAGTCGCATGAGCACTGTCTTCGACAACATCATCACGGGCGTCTGGCCCGGACGCTTCGTGTGGGCAGACGACCTGTGCGTCGCCTTCGCAACGATCGAACCGACGTCTCCGGGGCACGTCCTCGTCGTCCCGCGCACCTCCTACGAGGCGTGGACCGACGCCCCTTCCGACGTAGCCGCGCACCTGATGAAGGTGGCGCGCGCGATCGGCCTCGCGCAAAAGGCGGCCTTTGATGTGCCGCGCGCCGGCCTCGTCATCGCCGGCTTCGAGGTCCCCCACACGCACCTGCACGTGATTCCCCTGCGCGACGAGTCCGACGTTCTACTCTCGAAGGCGGCGCCCGCCACCGATGAGGAGCTCGATAGCGCGATGACGGCACTGCGTCAGGCTCTCCTGTCGGCAGGCCACGGCGCGCACGTGCCCCCATCGATGGGATCCGCTGCGCTCGCCTGAGTTCCGCCGCTCCCCTATTTTGTGCGCCCCGCGAGGGCGCGCCCAGCCCGCCCGGCCCCATCGGTCAGGTGGGCTGGGTCGTTTCCGGGCCTCGTCAATAAGGACGCGTCAGGAGCGAACGATCCCGTTGCCGGAGTGTCGCCCAGGCTCGTCAGTCACGGACGACGATGCCCGAGGCCTGGGCGGGATCCAGGAGAAGCATCTGTCCATCATCGAGGAGGACCGTCACCCCATCGGCGTCGGTCGCGATGACAGTGATGTGAGCACCGGGGACGAGGCCGATCTCTTCCCATGCACGAAGCGCCTCGGGGTCGCGGTCGGGCAGCCGGTCGATGATCCCCCCGGCCGCAGCGTCGAGTTCATCGAGAGGGCTGCCGGCGAGGCCATCACTGGAGCCATCGGCACGCGGGATCGGATCCCCGTGGGGATCGCGGCTCGGGTACCCCAGCACGCGGTCAAGGCGGTCGAGGAGCCGATCAGAGACCGCGTGTTCCAGGATCTCTGCCTCTTCGTGCACTTCATCCCAGGAGAAACCGAGGGCCTCATGCAGGTAAGTTTCGAGCAGGCGGTGGCGGCGCACCATACCCAGGGCGATCGCGCGCCCCTGCGAAGTCAGGCGTACCCTCCCGTAGCGCTCGTGCGTCACGAGGCCTTGGCGGGCCAGGCGCTGGATGTTCTCGGTCGCGGTTGAGGGAACGACGCCCATGTGTTCGGACACATCCTTGGGCTTGACACCATCACGCCCGGCCTCCTCGGCACTCCACACGAGCTTGAGAATGTCCTCCACGACCGTGGAATATGCGCTCGACGCGTCCGACATGGCGTTCCCCTTTCATCTGAGGCCCCATTGTAGGTGTCCGGATACCACCCGCTCGCTGCGTGCGCCCATCGCACGACCCACCGGCTGCATGCCAAGCGTGCGACATAGGCCACGACGCCCCTGATTGACTTGCGCCAAGCGAAGCGCGCCTGTATATTTATCTCTTGGTTGCAAAACCCCCGCGTCATTAGCTCAATTGGCAGAGCAGCTGACTCTTAATCAGCGGGTTGAGGGTTCAAGTCCCCCATGACGCACAGATAACCGGTGGCCTTCGGGCCGCCGGTTTTTGTCATCTGCGGCGCCACTACCCTGCCCACATCCCCTTGTTTCGGGTTATAGGGCAAAACGTGGGTTATAGGACAAAACGTGTTGGTTTTGTGGTGATTTTTTGGCTTGTTGGTGCGGGAAAGCCGCTATTTTAGTTGGTCGTGCACGCCTCGTTCCTGCGCATACTGCATCGCGCCCAGTGCGCGGCCCCCTGAAAGCGCACGTGGGCCCAATAACTCGCACGTGGGCCCGACGATATGCGTGTGGGCATCGCCGCCTACACGCACATCTAGCGGTTGACGTGTGTATGTACGTATGAAGGGGTTGATGCGCGCGATCAAGGACTAACGAGCGAGTGCGCAACGGGGCACATGGGGACCACCTGTACGCGAGGACCGCGCCTGAGAGAACACTCCATCCAGGGCTGAGCTCGGACAAGACAATGTGCATTTTATCGGCAACATGCATACTGGAAAACCATAAATCATAGCGTTTCATACGCACGCCAGCGATTGGGGAACATCATGAGGACAAGCCGGAGAGTTCTGGCTACGGGCGCCGGTTTGGCTCTAGTCGCTGCAGGTACCGTCACAATCTTTGTGCCTCGCAGCGCACAAGCCGATGCGGAGCCCTTCACCCTCTCACAATACGTCTCATCAACAAGCACGACTGTGTGCAATGCCACCCCTGTGATCACGACCTATCACGGTACCGTCATTGTGGACATTCCGGACACGACGCTTCTGGCAGGCCACGAGGCCGAAATCCGCGCTGCGGCTGCACAGGGACTCTCCCCGCATGACTCCGGCAGCAATAACAACCCCGATATCACACTGACCGTGAGTGTCCCCGATGCCGTCACGTTGGGGACGTCTCGCGCGAAATCTACCTCGTCCATGCTCGGCAACACCTCGTTCTCCCCGGGCGATGACCGCACACAGGTCACTGCGAACATTCAGCTCAAGGATCTGAGCTGGCAGCAGCTGCTCGATATCTACGATGCAGAGAAAGCCAACCCCGGCCAGCACACGATCAAGGTCCAGGTCCCCTATGCCGTTGGCACCACTGACCCCACGGAAGCTACTCGACTGGCCAGCGAACAGGTGACCGTGACAGGTACGTTCGACTTCTTCGCATCTCCGACCACCCCCGCTCAGGTTTTTAACTTCGACACGAAGACCCTGACGCTGGCGGAGTCGCCTACCGACTGCTTCGCGTCCACACCGACCAGGACAACGCGCTGGGTTGATGAAGAAGACGGCCACGACTTGCAGCCCCCGAAGACCGGACTGAACTTCTTCCAGCCCGCAGGAATTCCGGACTACGAATTCTCCACCTGGGAGCTCTCTTCGGATCGCCTGACCGGTATTTACAAGTACAAGAAGGTTTTCGGCACCCTTCCGGTCAACGGTGATGACCCGACAATCGGCACCGATTTTAAGATCGGTACCGATGAGCCCCCCCAACTCAGAAGGAAGAGATCCACGCCGAGAATAAGAACTCGCTTCTGACGATCGAGAACGTCGTTCACCTGGACGACCTTCGCGGCGGACGCATTGCGGATCGCCTCGAGAAATACGACGAGACTCCCACTGCTTTTGACGATATTGCGCTGAAGAATGCTCACTTGGGCTTCACAACGCAGATCACTCTTCCTACGCAGCTGAAGTTCTCTGACCCCTCGGCCATCTCGGTAACCGGGCTTCCCCAGGGCTTCTCAGCGAAGACCGTGGCAGTTGACGGACAGACCGCAACCGTCACCGTTGACTCCGATAACCCCGATCAGATCACCACTATTGAAGCCCTCAAGGATGCGATGGCTGGGCTTCAGGGAGAAGCGGTGATCACCATGAAGAAGATTGCGTTCGCTGATTCCGCAACTGCCGATTCGGATTACACGATCGATCACCTCACGCAGGGAATCATCTCGGTTGATGTCGAGAAACAACTCGGCGCTATCGTCAGGCCCGGGTGGCCGTCACCCGCATGCCCTCCGACTATGGGCGACGACGACACTGTCGAACCGGCCGATCCTCGTTTTGTTGGTGGAACACTTTTCGATCCCCCGCCGCCGGTTTGTCCTCCTTCGGGCATCCTTCTGAGCGCCGGGTGGAGGGTACCCATGATCGGCCCTTCTGCCGGGTGGGATGAAGCTACGCTCATGAAGCACCCCCTGAAGTACACGACCAGTGAGACGCATCCCTACGTGACACGACTGTCCTTTAAGCCGGGTCCGACGCCTACACCGACGACGGTCACACCCTCGGCTCCTCCCACGCCCGCAACGCAGCTCGCCAAGACCGGTGCTCTCACCGGCGAGGTGCTGATACTCGCTCCCGTGACAGGCGCTATCGGCGCCGCGACAATGCGGAGGAAACGCTCGTCATTCGCGTTTCACAGCCCAAGGCGGGGGTGCCGGTCATTCACCGGCACCCCCGCCTTATTTGTGTTAACGGACAAAACGTGTTGGTTTTGTGGGGACTTTTCGGCTTACTGGTGCGGGAAAATCAACATTGAAGGTGGTTGTTTCATCATGGTGATATGAACATAGGCGTTGTGAGCCTTTGTGGCAGTTACGGCCGTTCAGCCCAATCGTCGATGAGGTTCATGACGTCATCTTCCTCGACGGCATCCACCTGGGCCGAAGCACTGTGGTCCTCATCGCCCACACACCCGATTGCGTGCCGGGCTGGGACGCGGCCGGGAGCGAGAATTATCAGGTCCGGGAAGCTCTCGTGCCAACGAACGGTGACCAAGCACAACCCCAAGGAACAGCAGCCGAGCACGATACCGACCGATAGCGAGGCCGGGGCACCCCGCAGGTAGCCCCGGCCTCGTCCTTCAAGCACAACGTGTGGCTCATCTCTATCGAATTACCACACCGGTTCTTGTCGCGGCGATTGGCATCACCGCTCCAACATGTCAGGCACGCGCTCTTCTCACGGTGATAGCACCTGCACCCAGAAGCGCGAGGACGCCAGCAGCGCCAGCAAGAACCGCCGCATCACTGCCTGTCTTCGCCAGCCCGTGGGAGGGAGCAGGCTTGCTCCGAACCGGAGTCACGGGAGCAGTGGGTGTCACGCCAGCGGGAGTCTGAGGAGTGGGAGTCGCGGGGGTGGAAGGCGTCCACGGCGTGGAAGGCGTCCACGGCGTGGAAGGCGTTGACGGTGTAGAAGGAGTAGACGGCGTGGAAGGAGTAGAGGGGGTGGAAGGAGTAGACGGGGTAGAAGGTGTGGATGGAGTAGACGGCGTGGACGAACTAGGTTCCGGCGTGGGCTGCGCAGCGATCTTACGGATCACAATGTCCGTATCGACGCCGACAGCGCGCGCGTTCGCAAGATCGTTCGGATCAACCGTGCGAGCGGCCGCATCGAATCCTCGAATCGTTTGGCCCGGGACGGTTTCGTATCCCTCGGGCAACGCCGGGAGCGCCGTGAGCGCGGCGCGCGACGGGTCATTCTGGTCGTTACCGTAGGACTGTGCCGCGTGCACGGTGCCGTCGGTGTCAACGAGACGAACCTTACCGAGGGGTGAGTAAAAGACCTGGCACGCAAAGTGCAAGTCAGGCTGATCCGGATCGAAGTTCATTGCAGGAGCGCTCACTTCCAGCGTGTACTGGCCGGCGAGGAAGGGACTGGGAAGCACGGGGAGCCCACCGGCCCCTTCGCGCGGAGTGTACTCCTGGCGGGGTTCGATGATGGTGCCGTTTTCATCGGCGAGGTAGCAGGTCGCCGGTCCCGCGACGTCCGCAGCATAGGTGGGTGAAGGCAGAAGGGCGGGAAGAGCAGCGGCACCAAGGGTAGCCGCAACGACGAAAGAGCGCGACATTGACGGGATACGCTTGGAAGATTCCTCTCCATCGATGGTCAGGTTATGAGCATTACATGACCGAGTATCTGCATTCTGGTCTACAAGCTATGCCCAGTTTTTCGCCAATCCAGCGCACCCCGATGTAATGGACGCCTGGTCAGGGGCCACATGATACCGCTCATCATCAGCAACGTTCCCCCGGGGACCAGGCAGCAACATTCTCGGGCATAATGGAACGAGGCCGGGGCACCCCCGTGGGTAACCCCGGCCTCGTGCCTCCGATTCACATCAAATCAGTGTCCCGGCCAGCTGCGGATCGACGTCAGAGCGGCGACAGCGTACCGGTCCCACACGCGCCCACCAATCCGCACGGCAGCCTCAAGGACGAGGACCGACCAGACGATGCCAACGACGTAGGCGACCCAGTCGGGAACCACGCCAAAGGATGCCAGCACGAGCAGCACGTAGGAGGGAATCTGCAGGACCGCGGTACCCGCGAAGCCTACGAGCTGCAGCAGCATCGTCATCAGGAACGACCCGGTACCCTTCGTCGCCAGCGGCGACGTACCCGGAGGCTGCACCGGGTAGACCCATCGCGCATTCACGACGAGGGTCGTGGCGGCCGCCCCCGCGAAGAGGACGACCCCCATCACCTGGTGGAACATGAAATCGGAGGCGCTCGCACCTGCCACAGCATCATGAATGAGATAGCCGATGACCTGGGGCACGAACACGATGAGCGACCCCACGAGGCGCCCACGACGTTCCTCACGACCGCTCATCCCCGACGACACCACGATCCAGGCACCCGTCGAATCATATTGCATGAGCGCGCCGGTCGTCAGGCCCGTCGTGATGGGCACCAGGTAGAGGAAGATGCCCGACGTGAACTCGAATGACTGCCCCTCGGCCGCCAGCCGCCCCATAAAGATCGCAACAACCGGGAACAGCAGCGCAAGCACCATGTTCATGTTCAGGCGCGTATCGACGATCCAGTAGCGCAGCGTACGCGCGGCCAGGGAGGCGCTGCGCACCCCGAGGCCCAGCCGCGTGAACAGGTCGACGCTGCGCAGGCCGGCGGCTCGCGACTGGGCGGAACGACGACCGCGCTCTTCCTCTTCGAGGGACTCGTCGATGAGGTGGCGCCCCTCGTCGATGGCACGCTGAGCGTCAGCACTAATCTCACCGGCGTATCCACTCATGACGGGGCGCAGGACCGCCAGCCAGGCACGCCAGCCGGCGAGCGCGGTCGCAACCACGATGAGCCCACGGAGAGCCGCCGCCACCCATGCGCCCTCAAGCAACGAGACAACAACCCCGAAGGGAGCGCCGAAGGGCGTCCAGAGCGCGACGTTCAATCCCGCCTGGAAGACCTCGACGGAGAAGTTCTGACTTAACACAGACATCCAGTAGCCCATGGGGGTCAGCACCATCATGAAGACGACGGCACCCAGGACGGTCACAGCGTCTTTCTTTCCCGAGGTGTCGAGACGCACCGCGAACCAGGTTCCGACCGCACGCGCCCACAAAACCGCGAGAGGGAGCGTCACGAGACCAGCGATGAACCAGCCGAGCGCCTCAATCCACTGGGCGCGCCACAGGGCGAACCAGACGGGCAGGAAGAGCACCATGGCGGACAGGAGACCGCCGGGGCCCACTGCCGTCGCCGCGGCCAGGCCCGCACCAAGGCGCCTACTCGGTCCCACGTAGGGCGACAGGCGCACGGGGTCCACCGAGTTATCCATTGACGCGAAGATGATCGGGAGGACCAGCCAGAGCAGGAAGACAAAGGGGCCAACGATCGGCATCACCGACGAGGCCTGGGGCGCTTCATCGGACTGCGCGAGGAATGCGGTGCCCACGAGCACGGAAGTATAGATTGCGCCGAAGTAGAGGACACCGAGGACGGCAAGAACGAGAACGACCGTCTGCTTGCGGACAGTGTTCCAGATGATCCGGAGCTTGAGGCGAATCAGTTGCCCAACCACGACAGACCTTCCTCAGCATGGACGCCGCCGACCAGAGCGGTGAAGCGCTCCCCCAGGTCCCCGCCCTGGGCGACCTCGTCAGTGGTTCCGGCGACGAGCACACGCCCCTTGTCGATGATCGCAACGTGGGTGCACAGCTGCTGGACGGTCGCCATCACGTGGGAGGACAGGATGACTGTGCCCCCGCGCTTGGTGTAGTCGGTGAGGATCTGGCGGATGTTGGCCGCAGAGACGGGGTCCACGGCCTCGAAAGGCTCATCAAGAACCAGGACGCGCGGGGAGTGAATGAGGGCGGCGGCCAGGGCGATCTTCTTCGTCATGCCCGCCGAGTAGTCGCTGATCAGCTTCTTCCCGGCCTCGGCCAGGTCGAGGGCAGCCAGGAGCTCCTGAGCGCGCTCGCGGGCGGTGGACGCGTCGAGGCCGTGGAGCATGCCGACGTGGACGAGGAAGTCCGGGCCGGAGAGACGGTCGAGGAGGCGCATGCCGTCGGGCATGACGCCAAGGAGGGCGCGTGCCTCCTGGGTGCGTGCCCACACGTCGACACCGTGCACATAGGCCGTGCCTCGGTCGGGGGTGAGCAGGCCAGTGGCCATGGTCAGCGTCGTCGTCTTACCTGCGCCGTTAGGCCCGACGATCCCATAGAAGGAGCCGGTGGGGATATCGAGGGACAGGTCCGCGACGGCGATGAGGTTGCCATAAACCTTGACGAGGCCTCGGATCGCCAGTGCGACATCATCCCCGACGGGGGTGGCGGGTACCGCAGATGCGGCGGGCTGCGAATCGGACACGAGATTCTCCTTCAGGCATTGAAATACCTCCCCATTTTACAAGAGATACAAGCCAACGCTCAGGAGCACATCCCAAGAAGCAGGCGTCACAACCGGCAGGAAAAGTTAGCGGGCGCTAATAATGACGGTCAGCCCCTGCTCCGGTTCGTACGTCCATGTGGCCTTGTAGGACCCCCACTCCTCCGACTGGGTGCCATCAATTGCGCGGGTCGCATACATGCGTTCTCTCACCGACGAAGGGGTGTCAAGCTTGCGCAGAACGCACTGGAAAATCGGCGTCGTCAAACCATTACCACTGTCATTGAAACCTTCAAGGGTAAGCGACGTCTGATCGCTGGCAAGCCGGGCATAGACGCCTCCTGCATGACAAGAATCGACGGCTCCCGAAAGGCTGCTAGAAACGGACGAGCGCGTCATGTAGAGGCCTGCAGCAACAGCCGTCACAAGGAGGAGAGCCGAGAGGAAGCCAAGGAGGAACATGACCAGGCCATGGTGTCGACCGCTACGACGCGCTGGGCGTTCGCGACGATCCAGCCGCGATTCGATGTGACCGGTGCGGCGAGCTTCAGCCTCGCGCCGCGACGCACCTCCAACGTGAGAAGATCGCACGGTTGCCTGCTCCGACGACGATGCCTCGACAATCGCACTGTACCGCCCACCATTTCGCTGCGCGGGCGCACCCACAACGCGCATGGTGGTTCGACGCCAGTCACTATGGACAGGAACGCCGGGGCGCTGATCACCCTCGAAGGCCACCACAGCCTCGTCTCGATCCGCATACTCGCGGGCAGGAGTAGGAGGCTGCACGACGTCCCCAGCCTGCGCGGGAGCGCCGTCGCGCACCACCGCCTTCTGCTGCGCCACCGTGACAGCATCCTTCGAGGGACGGGAAGCATTCGACGAGCGAGGCGTAGCGGTCGCCTGTCGCCGAACCACCGCAACCTCGGCGGTAATGACCTGCTCATCAGAGGAGACAGACTCGGGCACGCGGGCCATCGTGGGCAGGCTCGGCTGCTTGCGCGCACGCGCAGGTGCAGCGTCGACCGGATAGTCCTGCGCCACCTGTCCCGCACCGATTCGATACGCGTCAGGCGTCGTAGCCGCCATAAGTCCTCCACGAGTAACTAGCTGTCAGTTTCTTGCCAATCACATGCGCTAGTTACTGCGAAAGCAACCGATCAGTCGATACCGAGAGCCTTACGCAGGCGGGCCACGTGGCCGGTCGCCTTCACGTTGTACTGAGCCAACGCCACCGTCCCATCCGGGTTGACAACCACGGTCGAACGGATAATGCCCACGTAGGTGCGGCCGTAATTCTTCTTCTCACCCCAGGCGCCGTAAGCCTCGAGAATCTTGTGGTCCGGGTCCGAGGCCAGCGGGAAGGTGAGAGCCTGCTTCTCCGTGAAGCGTTCGAGCGCGGCCATCGAGTCGGCGGACACGCCGATCACCGAGTATCCCGCTCCCTGCAGGGACGCCAGGGAATCACGAAAGTCACAGGCTTCCTTCGTGCATCCGGGCGTGGAGGCCTTCGGGTAGAAGTAGACGACGACGCCTCGCGATGAGGCAGCGAGAAGATCAGACAGGGACACGGTTCCCTGGGTGGTCTCAGCAGTAAAGTCCGGGGCCTGCTGGCCAATGTCCAAAGCGCTCATGACCTCAGTCTATCGAGGGCTACTCCCCCGGTGCGACCGGGCACGAGCTTTTGTGCGCGAGATGGGACTCGAACCCACACGTCAAAGACACTGGAACCTAAATCCAGCGCGTCTGCCAATTCCGCCACTCGCGCGCGCACACTAGTGTAACGGATGCGGGCGAGGCCGTCCGCATGCCTTCGCCCACGTCCGCGCCGACGTGGCGCGAGACCTTAGCACCCAGTTGCGTCAATGGTTCCTTCGCCCAGGACTCGACTGCCCCGATAGACAACCATCGACTGACCGCGGGCGACGCCGCGCGCACTGCTTGCGAGGACGACACTGATGGTTCCAGCGTCAACGTCGCGAGTGAGCGACGCGACAGGAATGGGCGTTCCGTGCGCGCGCAGCTGCACGAAAAGGTCGGTCGCTCCGGAGCCATCATCATCCGACGCGAGCCAGACGGCATCCGTGGCCGCAATCCGCGAGATGGACAGGAGCTCGGAGGCACCCACAACGACCTGGTTGCTCTCCGGCCTGGTCTCGAGGACGTAGCGCGGACGGCCGTCGGGCGCGGGCGCGCCGATGCCGAGGCCTTTACGCTGGCCGACGGTGTAGTTCCAATACCCCTCGTGATGACCGAGTACCTCACCGTCGGGGGTGATGATCTCACCCTCAGCGGCACCCAAATGGGAGCGCAGGAATCCCTGCGTGTCGCCGTCGGGGATGAAGCAGATGTCGTAGGAGTCCGGCTTGTTGGACACGCCCAGGCCCAGGCGTTCAGCCTCGAAGCGTACCCACGCCTTATTGGGGGCATCACCGAGCGGGAGGACCACCCGGGTCAGTTCCTCGGGGCCCATGACGGCCAGGACGTAGGACTGATCCTTCAGACTGTCAGCTCCGCGGTGCAACTCAGGCCCCGCCACCCCGTCCTTGATGGCCGCATAGTGGCCGGTGCACACCGCGTCGAAGCCGAGTACGCGGGCGCGGTTGGCCAGCTCTCGAAACTTCACGAACTCATTGCAGCGCACGCAGGGGTTCGGGGTACGCCCTGCCTTGTATTGGGCGACGAAGTCGGTGATGACGGTCTGCTCGAATTCGCTCGCGAGATCCCACACGTAGAACGGGATGCCGATGATCTCCGCGGCGCGCGCAGCGTCCCCCGCGTCCTCAATCGAGCAGCATCCGCGCGAGCCGATGCGGCACTCCTGGGGCTGGGAGGACAGCGCCATGTGGACACCGACGACGTCATGCCCGGCCTCGACGGCTTTCGCGGCGGCGACGGCGGAGTCCACGCCACCGGACAGTGCTGCCAGAACTCGCATCTAGCGTTCCTCGTTTCGTTCGTTGCGCACGTGGGTGATGCCGTCCAGGGCGGCACCCGCGCGGATCGCCATCGGCAGGGCGGCCAGGAAGGAGTCGATGTCGTCGCGCGTCGTCTCATGACCGAGAGAGACGCGCAGGACGCCGAGCGCCTGCTCTTCGCTGCGTCCCATCGCCATGACGATGTCGGATGGGCGCGTCACCCCCGCGTGGCAGGCGGACCCGGCGGACACGGCGATGCCGGCCATGTCGAAAGCCATGAGGACGGCCTCCGGGCGGGCGGTGGGTAGGGAAAGGTGGATGATCGCACTCGACGAGGCCGACTCCCCCACCGTCGCGCTCACGCCGTCCGGCAGGTGGGAGCGCAGGTAGGCGCGCAGGTCCGCCGCGCGGGTCGTGAAGGCGGCGCGCTCGGAGACAACCTCGGTGAGGGCGGCGGCGAGTGCGCACGCACCCGCGACGTCTGGCGTGCCCGAGCGGATCGAGCGCTCGTGGCCGCCGCCGGGACGGTCGGTCGTCACGGGAATGCCGCGCCGTGCGACAAGCACACCGGTACCGGCGGGTGCGCCGACCTTGTGACCACCCACGGTCATGAGGTCGAGACCAAGCTCGAAGAAGGACACGTCCAGGATCGGGATCGCCTGGGCTGCGTCTGAATGTGCGAGGCCACCGCTGGCATGAACAAGCTCAACGAAGTGCGCAACCGGCTGAATGGTGCCAATCTCTGAGGATACGAGCGTCATGGAACCAAGCGCGAGACGCCCGTCCCACACGGCGGGTGCCTCATGACCGGAAACCGCAGGCAGGACCGACACGCCACCCGCATCCACGGGCAAAATCTCCCAGTCAAAGCACTCACGCGACGCGACCTCGCGCTGGTGGGCGACCGCGTCGTGCTCAAGACCCGAAACGACGATGAGATCGCGACTGGCATCGCGTCCGCGCATGCCGCGGGCCGCAGCCATCACGCCGAGAGCGTCGGACTCAGTGGCGCCGGACGTGAAGATGACCTCGTGGATGTCGGCCCCGAGAGCCGCGGCGACCTGCTCGCGGGCGTCGTCGAGCATGCGACGGGCCCGCCGCCCTCCGAAGTGGAGGGCGGCGGGATTGCCAGGGGTGGCAGCCAGGTCACGCTGGGCGCGCGTCCACGCCTCGAGGGCGCACTCGCGCAGCGGCGTGGTGGCCGCGTGGTCGAGATAGACGCTCACGCCTGGGAGCGCGCCTCCTCGATGGCGGCCAGGGCCGCGGGCACGACCTCGGTCACGTCGCCGACAACACCAAAGTCCGCGATCTCGAAGATCGGGGCATCCGGATCATCACACACGGCAACGATGTGAGCGGAGGACTGCATACCCACCGTGTGGTGAATAGCGCCGGAGACGCCCAGGCCGAGGTACAGGTTCGGCGTGACCGTCAGGCCCGTCTGGCCGATCTGCTCGGCTCGCGGGGCCCATCCCTCGTCACAGGCGACGCGGGTCGCGCCCACGGCACCACCGAGCGCGTCGGCGAGCGAGCGAACCAGCTCGAAGTCACCGTCCACGCCGCGGCCACCACACACCACGGTGGAGGCGTCAGCCAGGGACACGCCTTCCTCCTCGTCGGGCACGCTGGAAACAACCTGAATCGAGGAAGCCTCGGGGCTCAGCTCGACGGACAGAGCCTGCGGGGTCAGGGCGACGGGAGAGGCCACCGGGGCCTCGTCGATGACGCCGGAGGCGATGCCGACGATCGGAGTCTGTCCCTCGAGGACGATGCGCATCGACCAAGAGCCACCCAGGGCAGTCTTGCCGATCTGGAGGACGCCGCCGTCGAAGCCAACGGACGAGGCACCGGAGACCACGCCGGCCTCGGTGAGCGCGCCGACGCGACCGGCGATCTCACGGCCACGGTAGTCCGAGCACAGGAGCACTAGGCCGAAGCTGGCGGTGGCCAGCGCGGAAACAAGCGCGTCGGAGGCCACGACCGAGGAACGCGCCGAGTCACCCAGGTCGGCGTGCAGCAGCTGGGTCGCGCCCAGCTCAGACAGTGCTGCCACGTCGGGCGTGGCGGCCAGGGACAGGGCGACAACGTCTGCGCTGGTCAGGGACGCAGCCAGCGTCACGGCCTGGCGGGCCAGGGGCGTCAGGTGATCGCCCGCCTGATCGGCCAGAACAAGAATCGGGGAACTCATCTGCTGCGTCATGTCACTTCACCACCGAAAGGATGTAGTCGGCCAGAGCGCGCCCGCCCTCACCGGCGTCCTGAATGATCGTGCCCGAACCGTCGCGGGTGTTCTCCTCGCCGTGGGTCACGGCGGTCAGCGCGCGGCGCATGACGAGGCCCTCCCCGCCGGGAACCTCCACAAGGTCGTCGATGCCCCACTGGTCCAGGGGCTTCTTGCGGGCGGCCTTCATGGCAGCAAAGGCCGGGTAGCGCGGCTCGTTGATCTGGTCGGTCACGGAGACGACCGCGGGCAGCGCGGCGCGCACGGTCTCGGTGTAGCCGTCGACGGCGCGTTCGATCGTCACGGCGCCATCCGCGACGCTCAGGGAGCGTGCAAGGCCCAGCAGGGGCATGTGCGCCTTGGCGGCCAGTGCGCCGGGCAACATGGAGGTCATCGCATCCAGCGACGCCATGCCGGTGATCACCAGATCGACGGGGCCGCACTCCTCGCTGATCTTCGCGATCGCGACGGCCAGGACGGAGGCGGTCGTAATGACGTCGGAGCCCTCCAGGAACTCGTCAGACACGATGTAGGCACGGTCCGCGCCCATCTGCAGGGCGCGCATGAGGGAGTCCTCGGCGTCCTCGGGACCCATCGTCAGCGCGACGACCTCAGCCTCGCGGCCTGCATCCTCTTCGGACTCCTTGAGCTGAACGGCAGCCTCAATGGCGTTCTCGTCCAGTTCGTTGAGCACATCGTCCTCACCGCGCACCAGGCGGCCGCCCTCAAAACGGCGTTCGGACTGCATGTCGGGGACATGCTTCACACACACGACAATTCTCATGCCTTCTAGCGTGCCACATTCCGCGCCTCACGCCCATACATATGAGGGTTGCCTCACCAGCGCGTGCCGCTGTTCATAGCCTCTCCCAGTTCCTAATCCGACCGCTTAATTAACGGTCACGTATGATGGATAGTGGCTGCATCTATCAGGCTTGGGTGCAGTCAATAATTCGTCAGAAAGAGGCACTCTTTTATGTCCGAGCGCTCCGGCTCGCCTTGCGTCCCCACCGTGCGTGTCACCGAACCGAACCCCGTCCCCTCCCGCCTGGGAGTTTTCCGTTCGGGCGACGGGCTCGATGTGTCCGTGGTCGCGCGGGGCGCGTCCGGCGTGGATATGTGCATTTTCGACGAGGCCGGGGCTGAGACACGCTACGCCCTGATCGGCCCCCATACCGGCATCTGGCACGGTCACGTCCCGGGCTTTGGCGCAGGCACCCGCTACGGCTTCCGCGTTCATGGTCCGTGGGATCCGGACGGCGGCAAGTTCTACAACTCGCACAAGCTCCTCCTCGACCCCTACGGCCGGGGTGTCGACGGCGTCGTCGATATGAAGCCTGGCGTCTACGCGCACTGCGTCGACGAGGATCTCTACCCCTCCGAGTACCCGCTGCGCCGCTCTCCCATTGACTCCGCTGCCTACATGCCGCGTTCGGTCGTCGTGGAGCCCTCCTTCCCGATCGAACCCCAGCCACATACACCGTGGGAGACGACGGTCATCTACGAGATCCACGTCAAGGGCTTCACGAAGAACATGCCCGGCGTGCCCCCACAGTTGCGTGGCACCTACGCGGGACTGGCTCACCCGGCTTCCGTGTCGTATCTGAAGGACCTGGGCGTCACCGCGGTCGAGCTGCTCCCCGTGCACGCCAAATGCGACGAGCCTTTCCTCACCGAACGCGGCCTGACGAACTACTGGGGTTACTCGACCCTCTCCTTCTTCGCTCCCGAGCCCTCCTACGCGACCGAGGCCTCGCGTGAGCGCGGCGCCCAGGCGGTCGTCGACGAGTTCCGCGGCATGGTCTCTTTGCTGCATCAGGCTGGCATTGAGGTCATCCTCGACGTCGTCTACAACCACACGTGTGAGGGTGGAGACGCCGGCCCGTCTCTGTCGTGGCGCGGCCTCGATTCCGACCTGTACTACCGCCACACTTCCTCGCGCCCCGTCCAGGCGATCGACGTGACGGGCACCGGTAACACCATGAACATGGATCACCCGAAGACCATTCAGATGGTGCTGGATTCGCTGCGCTACTGGGTGCGAGAAATGGGCGTGGACGGCTTCCGCTTCGACCTGGCGGCCACGCTGGGCCGTTTCACGACCGGTTTCAGCCCAATGCACCCGCTCCTCATCGCGATGGCCACGGACGATCTGCTCGCACACGTCAAGCTCATCGCCGAGCCCTGGGACGTGGGCCCCGGCGGTTGGCAGACGGGCAACTTCCCGGTCCCGTTCTCCGAGTGGAACGACCACTACCGCGGCGCTCTGCGTAACTTCTGGCTGGCCGACGTGCGCGCCCAGGCCTCGGGCCATGTCGTGTCGGGTCCCAACGACCTCGCAACGCGTCTGTCCGGCTCCCAGGACGTGTTCGAGCACGGGCTGGGTCGCCTGCGTGGCCCACGCGCCTCGATCAACTTCGTGACGGCCCACGACGGCTTCACGCTAGCGGACCTGACGGCTTACGACCGCAAGCACAACACCGCGAACCTGGAGAATAACCGCGACGGTTCGGACGACAACCGCTCGTGGAACCACGGCGTCGAGGGTACGCTGGCTGTCAACGCCACGCACCCCAACGCGATGACGCCCTACGCGATCCTGTCCGACATGACGATCGCGGACCTGCGTGCGCGCTCTCAGCGCAACATCCTCACGACGATGTTCGTTTCTTCGGGCACGCCCATGCTCACGGGCGGCGACGAATTCGGCCGTACCCAGTACGGCAATAACAACGCCTACTGCCAGGATGATCCGATCTCGTGGGTCGACTGGGACCTGGCTGAGGAACAGCTCGAGCAGATCGACACGGTGTCCTGGCTCATCGCACTGCGTAAAGTCCATCCGGTTTTGCGCCCCGACCGCTTCGCGACCGGCACGCCGCACGGCGGCGACACGATCCCTGACCTGTCGTGGTACACGGCGCAGGGCACGCCGATGCCGGACTACGGATGGACAGACGCACGTCACCGCGCATTCCAGATGCTGCGCTCGGGCGTGACGTGGGGCGACCGCGATGCCCTCATCATCATCAACGCGAACCTGGACGGCGCCGAGGTCACACTGCCCGAGGGGCACGACCTGGACTGGCTGGTCGCCTACTCAACCGTGTGGGCGACACCCTCCGAGGGCGGCGTCGGCGAGACACGTAACCCGAGCGAGCTCTCCCTTGAGGCTGAGCACGTCGCTCCGCGCTCCACGCTGTCGATTGAACCGCTGTCCGTGACCATCCTGCTCTCTGACGTCGCGTTCCGCCCCGAACACTGAGCACCCCAAGTTTCATTCATTCCCACCCACTCGTTAGGATTGACGCATGACTCGCAGTGAAGATGCCCTGGAAACCGCAACCTCCGATGCCTCGCTGGCCCGCTCGAAGGCCCGCAGCGCCGAGATCGACCTGGCGATCGACCAGGACCCCTCGCGTTTCCGCATCCTCACGGGTGACCGTCCGACAGGCCACCTGCACCTGGGCCACTACTTCGGTACGCTGCGCAACCGCGTGCTCCTGCAGAACCGCGGAGTTGAGACCTGGGTCCTGGTCGCCGACTACCAGGTGATCACCGACCGCGATGGCGTGGGCCCGATCCGTGAGCGCGTCCTCGGCCTCGTCGCCGACTACCTGGCCGCGGGCATCGACCCGGAGCGCTCCACGATCTTCAACCACTCGGCGGTTCCGGCCCTCAACCAGCTGATGCTGCCCTTCCTCTCCCTGGTCACCGAGTCGGAGTTGCACCGCAACCCGACCGTGAAGGCCGAGCTGGAGGCGACCGAGGGCCGCGCAATGACCGGCCTCATGCTGACCTACCCCGTCCACCAGGCCGCCGACATCCTCTTCTGCAAGGCCAACATCGTGCCCGTGGGCCAGGATCAGCTCCCCCACCTGGAGCAGGCGCGCCTGATCGCCCAGCGCTTCGACAAGCGCTACGGTCGTGCGACGCCCGAACGCCCCGTATTCCCCCGCCCCGAGGCTCTCCTGTCCGAGGTCCCGCTGCTGCTGGGCACGGACGGCCAGAAGATGTCGAAGTCGCGCGGCAACACAATCGAGCTGCGCATGAGCGCCGACGAGACCGCGAAGATCCTCAAGAAGGCGAAGACCGACGCCGAGCGCCGCATCACCTTCGACCCGGAGGGCCGTCCCGAGGTCTCCAACCTCCTCATGCTGGCCTCCCTGGCCACGGGCGAGGCGCCCGAGGCAATCGCGGATCGCATCGGCGACGGCGGTGCGGGCACCCTGAAGGCCCTCGTCACCGAATCCCTCAACGAGATGCTCGCTCCCCTGCGGTCTCGCCGCGCCGAGCTCATCGCGAACGAGGACTACCTGCTGTCCATCCTGCACGCCGGTAACGAGCGCGCCAACGAACAGGCCGATCAGACTCTGTCCGAGGTGCGCACCGCCATGCAGATGAACTACTGATTCCACACATTCTCCCCTTGGAGGCCACCATGGCATACAACGAGTTCCCCGAGCATCCCGACGACTCCGTCGGCTCGTGGATGCTCACTCTCTTCGTCGCCGGCATCCCGCTGGTCGGCTTCATCTACCTGCTGGTGCTCGCGCTCGGTTCGGGAAGCTCGCCTGCGAAGCGTAACTACGCGCGCGCCATGTTTATCTGGCAGATCATCGCCCTCATCGGGTTGATCCTGATGTTCGTCCTCTTTGGTGGCGCGATCATGGCAGGGCTGCAGAACAGCGGCTACTGAGTCAGCAGATCCTCACACGGAGGGTAGTTCCTGGACATCTGGGGGCTACCCTCCGTCTTTTCTGCTGGAATTCCAACGTTTTGGACGACAGTTGAAATCTTGACAGACCATGAGAGCGCCCTCCGCATCACCGAGGCATGGGCGTTGTTTTCTCCCGGACGCATACATAGGCTAGTGTGGGTCTCGTGAGCGAGAAACTGTTGCCCCGTATCCCGATCATCGAAGTGTTCCCCGTCATCGAAGACGGCACGCTTCCCGCCAAGGCGACCGAAGGCGAGCCTTTCCCCATTCGTGCGACCGTGTTCCGCGAAGGGCACGACGCATTCGCCACCGAGGCCGTCCTGCTGCGCCCGGACGGGGGTGAATACTCCCGCACGCGCATGGTGGACATCGCCCCCGGTCTCGACCGGTACGAGGCCTGGGTGGCCGCGAACACGCCCGGCGCGTGGTCCTTCCGCGTGGACTCCTGGTCGGATCCCTACGCGACGTGGCGCCACGATGCGACCGTCAAGGTCGGCGCCGGCGTCGACGTCGAGCTCATGCTCGAGGAGGGCGCCCGCCTCATGGAGCGCGCGGCCGAAGGCACTGCCTACGGCAATCCCTCCCAGCAGCGCCCCCCGGCCTCGGACATTGACGTCCTGACCGACGCGGCGCGTCGCCTGCGCGACACCAGTCATTCCGCCCAGCAGCGCCTCTCTGCGGGCATCTCCTCTCGCGTGCGTCTCATCTTCCGCGATCACCCGCTGCGCGACCTGATCGGTTCATCGCGCGTCTACCCGCTCGACGTGGCCCGCACAAAGGCCCTGGCGGGTGCATGGTACGAGATCTTCCCGCGCTCTGCGGGGGCCTTCCAGCACCCCGACGGCACGTGGGTCTCCGGCACGCTCGCGGGGGCAGCGGACGATCTGCCGCGTATCGCAGGCATGGGCTTTGACGTCGTCTACCTGACCCCGGTCCACCCGATCGGCACGACGCACCGAAAGGGCAAGAACAACGCCCTGGAAGCCGCTCCCGGCGACCCTGGTTCCCCCTACGGCATCGGCTCCCCCGAGGGTGGCCATGACGCCATCCACCCCGAGCTCGGCGACTTCGCTGACTTCGACCGCTTCGTCGAGCGCGCCCGAGGCCTCGGCCTGGAGGTCGCCCTCGACCTGGCCCTCCAGTGCTCCCCCGACCACCCGTGGGTCAAGGAGCACCCCGAGTGGTTCACGACGCGCGCCGACGGCACCATCGCATACGCGGAGAACCCGCCCAAGAAGTACCAGGACATCTACCCCCTGAACTTCGACAACGACCCCGAGGGCATCTACCGGGCCGTGCGCGACGTCATCGAGCTGTGGATCAACCACGGCGTGACGATCTTCCGCGTCGACAACCCGCACACGAAGCCCATTGCCTTCTGGGAGCGCCTCCTCGCCGACGTCAAGGCGCAGTACCCGGGCACACTCTTCCTGGCCGAGGCCTTCACGCGCCCCGCCATGATGCGCACGCTCGGCGCGATCGGCTTCGATCAGTCCTACACATACTTCGCGTGGAGGACCGCCAAGCAGGAGATTGAGGAGTACCTGCGCGAGGTCTCCGAAGAAACCGCGCACCTCATGCGCCCGACCTTCTGGCCCACGACGCACGATATTCTCACCCCGCAGATGTGGGACGGCGGCACCGCGATCTTCGCGATCCGCGCGATGTTCGCCGCTCTGGGCGCACCCACGTGGGGCATCTACTCCGGATACGAGTTCGTGGAGAACGAACCTCGCGGCACCTATCAGGAGCCCAACAACAACGAGAAGTACGAGTTCCGCCCGCGCCGCTGGGAGGACGCCGAGCCGATCGGCATCTCGCGCCTCTTCACGCTGCTCAACGCCGCGCGCACCAAGCACCCCGCGCTGCGCCAGCTCCACCAGATCCGCATCCACCCGACCTCCTCGGATCGCCTCATCGCGTTCTCACGTCACATTCCCGGCAAGTTCACCTCCGACGGTAAGCCCGACACCGTCATCTGCGTGATCTCCCTGGATCCGCACGAGGGAGTGGACGCCACCGTTGAACTCGATCTCGAGGCCATGGGCCTGGCGACCCCCGGCGGCCACATTACGGTCGTCGACGAGCTGGATGGACGCTCCTACGTGTGGGGATCCTCCAACTGGGTATCCCTGTCCCCCGTGACGCGCCTCGGCCATGTCTTCAAGGTCGAACCCGCCCACACATCCCCCTGGGCGCAAGCCTAACGAGGCTCGTGCGCCCGGCACTACCATCTCGGTGCGCCGGGCGCACGACGCCCCTCCATAACCCCACCAATATGAGACCCGGCTCCCTTTTTTGCCGGTCAGACGCTAGACTTATCAACACCAGTGAACTGAGCGGTTCACCCATCTGGAGTTAGGAAAATCCATGAGCTGCGAACTTACGCCGATCCCGGTCAATGACGACATCCTCGACGCCGTTGCCTCAGGCTCCTACTACTCGCCCCACTCCGTGCTGGGCGCCCACCTTGGCGACGACGGCGTCACCATCCGCGTCGTCGCGCACCTGGCCGACGCGGTCGACATCATCACGCCGACGGGCGCCTACGCTGCATCCCACGAGCGCGGCGGCATCTGGGTCGCGGCCCTGCCCAACAAGGAGATTCCCGCCTACCGTGTGTCCGTCACCTACGGCGATGCGACCATCGTGCGCGACGACCCCTACCGTTACCTGCCCACGCTGGGCGAGATGGACACCTACCTGATCTCCGAGGGCCGTCACGAGAAACTCTGGAACGTCCTGGGCGCGCACGTGAAGACCTACACCGACGAGCTCGGCGAGACAACCGGCACTGCCTTCGCGGTGTGGGCCCCCAACGCACGCGCCGTGCGCGTCGTCGGCGAATTCAACTACTGGGACGGCACGCAGACCTCCATGCGTTCGCTGGGGTCTTCCGGCGTGTGGGAGCTCTTCATTCCCGAGGTCGGCGTGGGTGCGCGCTACAAGTTCGAGATCCAGGGCCCCGGCGGCAACTGGTTCCAGAAGGCCGACCCGCTGGCCCGCGCCACCGAGATTCCACCGGCCACCGCCTCGGTCGTCACCGACTACTTCCACGAGTGGACCGACCAGGAGTGGATGTCCACCCGTAAGGACCGCAACGTCCACACCGGCCCGATGTCCATCTACGAGGTCCATGCTGGCTCGTGGCGCCAGGGCCTGGGCTACCGCGATCTGGCCGACGAACTAGTCCCCTACGTCAAGCAGATGGGCTTCACGCACGTGGAGTTCATGCCCCTGGCTGAGCACCCCTTCGGCGGCTCGTGGGGCTACCAGGTGACCTCCTACTACGCCCCCACCTCGCGCTACGGTACCCCGGATGACTTCCGCTACCTCGTGGATGCCTTCCACCGCGCGGGCATCGGCGTCATCCTCGACTGGGTTCCCGCCCACTTCCCGAAGGACGACTTCGCGCTGGCCCGCTTCGACGGCACCCCGTTGTACGAGGATCCGGACCCGCTGCGCGGCGAGCACCCCGACTGGGGCACCTACGTCTTCAACTTCGGTCGCCGCGAGGTGCGTAACTTCCTGGTCGCCAACGCCCTGTACTGGCTCGAAGACTTCCACATCGACGGCCTGCGCGTCGACGCCGTGGCCTCGATGCTGTACCTGGACTACTCGCGCAAGGACGGCCAGTGGCGTCCCAACCAGTACGGTGGCCGCGAGAACCTGGAGGCCATCGAGTTCATCCAGGAAGCCAACGCGACCGCGTACCGTCGTCACCCCGGCATCGTCATGATCGCCGAGGAGTCCACGGCATGGCCCGGCGTGACCGCCCCGACCTCGGGCGGCGGCCTCGGCTACGGCATGAAGTGGAACATGGGCTGGATGAACGACACCCTGCGCTACCTGAGCGAGGATCCGGTCAACCGCCGCTGGCACCACGGCGAGCTCACCTTCTCGCTGGTGTACGCCTTCTCCGAGAACTACGTGCTCCCGCTATCGCACGACGAGGTCGTGCACGGCAAGGGATCGCTGATCTCGAAGATGCCCGGCGACAAGTGGCAGCGCCTGGCGGGCCTGCGCTCCCTGTACGCCTACCAGTGGAGCCACCCGGGCAAGCAGCTCATCTTCATGGGCCAGGAGATCGGCCAGGAGCAGGAGTGGAACGAGTCCTACTCCCTCGACTGGTGGCTGCTGGACCAGGAGGGCCACGCCGGCGTCGCAGCTCTCGTGGAGCGCCTCAACACAATCTACGCCTCCTCCCCCGCCATGTGGGACGACGACTACACGGGCTTCGAGTGGATCGAGGCCTCGGACGGCGACCACAACCTGATCTCCTACCTGCGTAAAGGTTCAGACGAGGCGGGCAACCGTGAGGTCGTCGTGTGCATCTCGAACTTCGCTGGAAACCCGCACGAGGGCTACCGCGTGGGTCTGCCGTTCGGCGGCGAGTGGGTCGAAATCCTCAACACGGACGCCGAAGAGTTCGGTGGCTCTGGCGTCGTCAATGTCGGCACCATCATCGCCGAGGACACCCCGTGGAACGGCCGCCCGGTCTCCGCGTCTCTGCGCGTACCGCCGCTGGGCGCCGTCTGGCTGGTGCCCGCCTCGCAGGTGCGCTGACGCCGTAGGCTGATACGAGGAGGCCGGAGCAGGAATCCCTGCTCCGGCCTCCTCGTTGCCTAGCCGTTGCGGCTGCGGCGCGCGACGGTGTACGCGGGCGATCCTTAGAAGCTCGCCCTGCCCCGGTCTATCTGTCCCTGCAGCTTGATCAGTTGGCGCCTAGCCTCCGGGTCGGGCTCCCGGTCAATCTTCTTCGTCAGTTCGTTGTGCGTGGAATGCCATCCGTACCACACGACGACGCAGACGAACACGAGAGCGACGATGATCCATGCAGCCATGATGACGGCCCCTTTCCACAACTGTGCGTTGGCACGGCGGTATCACATGAGGAGCATCGCCAGGCGCGTACGCGCCTTGGAAACCTCGGGCGTCGATCCTGCGACGCGGAAGAGGTCCAGGAGGCGCAGGCGCAGCGCGTCGCGCTCCTCGTCATCCGTGGAGGCCGCGAGCAGGTCGAGCAGCACGTCAAAGGCACCCGCAGCATCGCCCGCGGCGAACAGCGCGTCGGCGCGGGATGCGGGGTCGGCCGCGTCAGCCTGGGCACTGCGAGCCGCCAGGCGGACACGCGACAGGTGAGACTTCGCGTCCTCGTCACGGGGATTCAGCTCGATAACCTTCTCCCAGCCCGCGATGGCCTCATCGAGGTTACCGGCGGCCTCGGCGGCCAGAGGGGCCTCGTGCTCCGGCGGGGTCGGAGCGACAGTGTCCTCGGCAGCCACGGCGATGCGCGCCGTGACGCCCATCTGCGTGGCAGCCTCGAGAACCTGCGAAATGACGGGGAGCACCTGCTCCTTCGCTGCGCCGCCCTGGAACAGCGGGACGGGACGCCCTCCCACGAGCGCAACCACCGTGGGCACACCCTGAATCTGGAAGGCCTGAGCAATCGCGGGGGCCTTATCGATATCGACCTCGACCAGCTGGAACGCACCCGCGTTTTCGCGCGCGATCTCCTCCAGCATGGCCAGCGCCGGCTTGGACTCGAGCGAGCGCGGCGACCACATGACCATGATGACCGGCACGGCCTGAGAGGTGGACATGACGTCCTGGAAATGCTCCTCGTCCGTGGTCGTAATGAGGGGAATGTGGAGCCCCTCCCCCGCTGCGGGGGCGGCGTCCTGCGCGGCGCCGGGAGCACTCTGGCGGGCCGAGAGGTCGACGGCTCCGTGCGAGTCTGCGGGCATGGGCGTCGCCTCGGATGCGGGACGGGGGTCGGGCGTGTTCATGATGATCCTCTTCGTGGCAGGAGTGTTTTCTAGGAACGATGATATGCGTCGTCCCCGCGACAAAATGCCACGGGGACGACCTGTGCGCTGTGGGTGAAAATCAGCCCGGGCTAGAGGAAGGATCCAGCGCCACGGACACGATCGTGTACTCGCCGCCAACGACCTGAGGGGTTCCACCCGCGGTCTTCGAGGGGATGCGCATGAGGACGGTCGCCAGGTACTCCGCAGTCGCGGTGCCCTCCACCGTCGTGCCGCCCGAGCTCATCGTCGCAGTCTTTCCACCCAGGTTCATGGTCGCACCGGCGACGGTCCGCTGGTAGGTCAGCGTGTACTTAAAGTTAGCGGCGACGAGGGCCGAACCATCCTGAAGCACCAGTCCCGAAATCGGGTAGTCTGTCGCGGTCGCCGCAGCGGTCACGGAGCCTGCGGCACTCACCGACGAGTTCAGGTCACTGATGCCCGTCAGGTAAGTCTTCGTGAAGTCGTCTGCAGGGAACTGCGACGTATCCTGGCTACCCGAATTCAGCATCGTGATGTACTGCGACAGAGCCGCCTGCGGACTCACGACGAATCCCTCAGAGTCACCAGTGACGTAGGCCGAGCCCGTGCCCACGGGGGGCAGGGTCAGCTGCGTGCCACCGAGGAGACGCGCGTAGTTCGTCAACTGGTAGTCCGAGCGCGCTGAATCCTGCACGAACACCTGCAGGACGGGCAGCGCCGTGGTGGAGGACGCAGAGATGTTGAAGATCGCGCGCGGCCACGAATCGGAGTTCGTGATCGCCAGGGACGCCGGGGCAAAGTCCAGGGTATGCGGGGCCTGGCCCGAGGCCGTGGCCAGCGCGTACTGCGCCGTACGGTAGGCCAGCGCACCCTGAGCAACGCGGCCCGACAGGTCCTGCGCGTTCAGCGACGCGTCTGCGGTGGTCATGGCACTACCCGTCGCATCGAGGACAGAGGAGATACGCTCGAGGTCCAGGTTCGCGGCGCTCTGCGTTTCCTCGCTCGACTGGGCGACGATCTCGTTCGAACATGCGCTCAGCCCGAGCGTCGACGCCATCAGGAGGGCGGCGGTCGCTACCGCTGCGGTCCGTCTCTTCATCACTTGCCTTCCTCGCGGTCCTTGAGCCAACCCGACATGATCGAGGTCCAGCCACCGGTCTTCGATGCATCGTCATCGGGTGCTGAGGTCGGAGCGGCAGGCTCGGCCGCACGGGGACGCGTGACCGGGATCAGGCCGGTGTTGAATTCCTGACCATCGACCACAACGGTCTGCTCACCGTTGTTGCGGGCCTCGCGCAGCGCGCGACGCGACGGCAACGTACGGCCGCCTCGGATACCGGACAGGTCGATGACACCGGTATCGGTCGTGGCGCGCTCGGGCGGATCCTGATCGATCGTGCCATTGTCGAGGCCGTGGCGTCCGCGACGCTCAAACGTATCCGTGAGCGGGTCGGGAACGTAGTCATCCTGAGACACCGATCCAGTCGCGGGCTTGTCGGCGTCTTCTTCGACGGCAGGCTCACTATCGTCGGCAGCACTGCTGGCGGCCTGAGAGGGCTCGTCAACGACGGGCTCCTCCTGCGAGGGGTGCTCTTCCACGGGGGCATGAACTGCGGGTTCCTCCACAGACGGCGTGTACGCGGCCGCACCCCACTGCGCCTTCTCCTGGGCCTGCTTCTCATCGGGAGCGGAGGCAGCAGAATCCTTCGAGGAAGAGGCCTCATCGACGGCCTCGGTGTCCTTCACGGGGGTCGGAACGGGAGCCGAGTCACGGGCGGCAGCGATGCGCTCAGCGACAGCCGCAGAGTTAATCGAAGAAGTCTCCAGGGAATCCGCCTGACGGCGCTCTTCGATGCGGGCCTCGCGGATCTTACGCAGGCGCAGGAGCTGCCAGCGCGTGAGGAACAGCGCGAGGGCAATCAACGCAAAAACGCAGGCAGCGAGGAAAGCGATAATCGCCAGGGTGTTCGTCTGCTCGACCTTCCAGGTCAGGGTCAGCGTGAGGTCACCCGGACCAGCTGCGGAGGCAGCCAGAGCGGACCGACCGGAGGGAACGTTCTCCAGATCCAGGCTGACGGTCCCCTGACCGCTGGCCTGCTTGAACCACATGTCAGAGGAGGCCAGCTGTGTCACCAGGTCAGCGGACGTCTGATCGGCGAGGGGCTGGGCACCCGACTGGGCACCGGACTGGGCACCCGACTGGGCGGGGGTCGAAGGAGCTGTGGGGGCAGTCTGACCGGAGGCGACCGCAGCGTGAGACTCAGCCTTGAGCTTCGTGCGATCCGACTCGACACCGATGACCTCGGTGTAGGCAGCGTCGCCGATCCACCCCTTCACGTCCTGCGTCGTACCGATGCTGAGAGTCACGGGGGCGCCGGACTTCGACGTCGCGGTGACCGTCACGTCATCCTTCACGATCGACAGTACGTTGCCGCGGGTCATGATCAGATCCGTCGCAGAATCGACGGACGACACCTGATGCGTCGGCGGCCGCAGCACGGTCACGCCGAGCAGCCCGACGAGCACGCATACAAGAGCGACAACGCCCATTGACGATGCCGCCATGTATCGCTTAAAGAGTTCCACGGTTGCTCCTCACGTCCAATGCCCACACTGCGGGCATTCTTCAGTGCCCACTTTACGTGCTCACCGCGGGCATGGCCGAATCCGCACCCCGGGCAGTGATGCATCACATCCGCACGTCACAGCGGTCGCAGGCCACGACGCCAACACTCCGAGTGCCAGTGACGGCGCCCGTCAACCCCCTGAGGGAGGCCGAAAGGCGCCTCTTCAGGCCACGCAACGATGTGGGCACTGCCCTGCGGAATCGGACGCAGGCAAGCCGGACAGGTGTATTCCTTGGCCGCACTGGGCAGGCGACGCACCTGATAGTCCAGGCCGTCCGGACCACGCTCCGTACGCGGCACGGAGGCGAGGCGGTCCATCTGCAATGGACGCGCCTCGCCCCACGGTCGTTTCTTGCTTCGTTTGCCTCTCACGCAACCACAGTGCCACGTCGCCAGACGCGGCGCACGACGAGGTCGCCGTCGACCTCGACGATATCGGCCTTCTTCCCTGGCGCGAGCGAGCCAATCGTGTCATCGCCCAGGATCGTGGCACCCTGCACGGAGGCCATGTACACGGCATCGACGAGCGGAATCCCACCCTTGGTAACGGCCACGCGCACGCAGTCCATCAGGTGAGCGGTACCTCCGGCAATGGCATTGCCCTGAGCCAGGCGGGCAACACCATCCTTGACGATGACGTCCTGGGGGCCGAGTGTGTACTCGCCGTCGGCCATTCCAGCGGCAGCCATCGCGTCGGTGATGAGCACGACGTGCTCGCGGCCGACGAGTTCGTAGACGTCGCGCACGAGTGTGGGATCGACGTGGATGGAGTCGCAGATGAGCTCGGCGACGGCGCCGCCGCGCGCGGCATCCGAGAGGAACTCGGCGATCGGGCCGGTATCGCGGTGGTGCAGCGGGCGCATGCCGTTGAACAGGTGGGTGATCGTCGCACGGGGGCCTCGCTTGGTCTCCACCTGCGCGAAACACTCGCGCGAGTAGTCCAGAGCCTCGCGCGCCTTCACTGAGTTGGAATCCGTGTGGCCCCAGGAGGGCACCGCTCCCCCGTCGATAAGGGCCTCGGCAACCGATCCTGGACCATAGGCGTTCGGCTTCTCGGGGGCCAGCGTCATCGACAGCGCATAGCCCTGACAGTCGTCAATAAGAGTGCGAGTCAGGTCGGCGTCAGGATCAACGATGTAGGTCGGGTCCTGCGCACCGCAGCGCTCATGGGAAACGAAAGGACCCTCAAAGTGGATGCCGGCGAGTTCGTCGACCTTGGCCAGCTCGGCCAGAGTCTTGGCGCGCGCACGCAGCACCTCGGCGGAGGCGGTCACGCAGGACGCGACGAGGGAGGTCGTCCCGTGACGACGATGCTCGAGGACTGCCACGAGGGCTGCCTCAGCGGTCTCCGCGTTGGGGAAAGACTCTCCACCGCCACCGTGGCAGTGCACATCGACGAGGCCGGGCAGATAGGTCGAATCACTGGCCTCGGGCACCTCGCCCTCATAGTCAGAAACGGGACAGACACGGGTAATAGTCGCGCCGTCGAACTCAATGATTCCGTCCTCAACAACGGAGTTTTCCAGAACCAGACGGCCACGCAGCACAGAAATAGTCATACACATATTGTGGCACACATGACACTTTAGTGCTGCGTATCAGACAACCACTTCTCCCAGTCGCCGAACGCCCGTCGCGCCGATTCCTCATAGGCCCCACAGCCCTGTGCGATCACGACCTTGCCGCCGGGGGCACGCACGGCAACCATGCGACCATCCGCAACCGCAATCGGGCGAAACATGCCATTCTTCGCCGGGCAGATAAGCGCCTCCCCGGCCTCGTCCGTCAGACAGGAACGGTCCTTGTAACCGACATGCAACTCGTCAAATGAGGGCAGCGCGAGCATCGCCTCGGCCTCGTCGATGGCAGCTTCCACGAGGTCGGCGAGGTCCGCGCGAGCCAGACCACCTTCAAACTCCGCGATGGGCAAGCCGATGCTGCTCCCCACCTCGCGCGCCCCGGCCATCGCCCGACGCGCCTGTGTGAGAGTCAACCCGGTCCACCTGGCCAGGTCGGCCTCGTCAATAGGACCGTGCCCCCAGGCGTAACGCGCGGCCAACACCGCGAGGGCTTCGTCATGTCCACTTTCCCCCTGCGCGACGCCTGGTGCACCAGGCAGCCCTCGCGCATCAACCATCAGATGCTCCCCCGCGCGCAGAGGACCCGCGGCGAGCACCCCGTCCAGGTGCAGGCGCATGACGAGATGGCGGCGCCGCAGACCCGCCTGTGAGGACGACGCCGTCACCGTGTCGATGCCGCTGTTCTCCCACGCCTCGACGAGCTCCGCACGGCTCACTCCCCCGGGAGAGGTCTCCAGCAGGTCACACGCGACCTGAGCCGCGCGGTCGACGATCGCATCCGAAAGGCCCAGAGAAGACGCCTGGCGTTCCCACGCCGCACGCCGATGGCGCAGCAGGCGCCGCAGCCAGTGGTGGTCGCGCCCGCTCGTCACGTGCACGGTCCCGCGCATCGGCCACGACCGAACGAGGGCACCCGAGTCGAACGCGGCGCTTATCTGTGCCCGTGGCACGCCCACGCAGCGCACGCCGATCGCCCACGGGATCGCGCTCGCCTGCTGGCCTTGCAGTGCCAGCAGATTCTCCACGGCATCCAGCGGTGAGGGCGCCGCAGTCGCCGAGACAAGGCCCTGGGCAACGATTCGCCCCAGGCTCACGCGCCGGGACAACGTCATCAGAACAGGCGAGACTCGGGGTCATCCACCCCGCGCATCGCGTCGTAGTCGAGGACCACGCAGCGAATCCCACGGTCCTCAGCCAGGGTGCGCGCCTGCTTCGTGATCTCCTGGGCTGCGAAAATACCGGTCACATCGCCGAGCAGCGCATCGCGCCCCAGCAGCGACAGGTAGCGCGTGAGCTGTTCGACACCGTCAATACCACCGCGGCGCTTGACCTCGATCGCCACGTGGTTGCCATCCGCGTCGCGCACCATCAGGTCCACCGGGCCCACCGGCGTCGGGAACTCGCGGCGCACCAGTTCCCAGCCCTCACCCAGGATCTGGGGCACCTGCTGGGCGAGAAGCTCCTGCAGGTGCGCCTCCACGCCGTCCTTGACGAGGCCCGGGTCGACGCCCAGATCCTCGGTTACGTCCGCGATAATCTCGTGGATGCGAACGATGAGCTTGTCATCGGTCTTATCGGCCTGAACCGTCCAGACCTGCTCGACGCCTTCTTCGTCGTCACCGGGTTCTCCCATGGAGACCGTACACGGCGCCGTCATCCAGTTCAGCGGCTTATAGGAGCCGCCCTCGGAGTGGATGAGCACCGACCCGTCACCCTTGAGCATGATGACGCGCTTAGCCGGATCCAGGTGGGCGCTCAGCCGACCGGAGTAATCAACGGTGCAGGAAGCAATAACAATACGCACCCCGCGAGCTTACCAACCTTGCTCACACGAGGCGCGGAGGACCGGACTCCACCCAGGAGACCAATCCGTTATATGTCAGGCGTTCCACGGCAACCTCGTAACGATGCTCACCATACGCCAGACGCACCTCGACCACTGAACCGTCAGCCGAGTGCGCAATCGGAGCCGAGACCTCCATGCCCCGACGCGGGATCGAATAGACCGGCTTGAAGCTCAGTCCCACGAGGCGATACCAGGACAGTTCCTCGACGCCGTACACGCCGATACCAGCCGTCCACCCCGCATGTACGTCCGGACGCGACCAACACCGAAACGCCCCCAAACGCGAAACGATCCTGCGGGCGCGCACATTCATGTACGCCCACAGGATCGCCCCAACACACGCGAGGAGAACCACACACCAGATCACGATCATCATCAGGCTCATGAGGTCCTCCTCGCGTAGCGTCGAATTACTGTTCTGTCACTGTAGCGTGATCAGCCACGACCGTGACGAAATCCGAGTCGACTGAGGCGAATCCCCCAATGACCGCGAAAGACATAACCTCGGACGCGCACGTCACCGTCACGGTCCCCTCGCCCATCTGGGCGAGCAGCGGCTGGCGGCCGGGCAGAACGCCCAGGCTTCCATCCACCGTCGGCACCTGAACAGAGAGCGCCGCACCGTGCCACAGTCGTCCCTCGTGGGAGACGACCTCGACCTGCAAGGACTTACCCGATGCCATCAGGCTTCCTTGGCCAGCTCGTGAGCGTTACGCTCCAGGTCGTCGATGCCACCGCAGTTGTAGAAGGCCTGCTCCGGAACATCGTCGTAGTGGCCTTCGGCAATGCGCTTGAATGCCTCGATGGTCTCAGACAGCGGCACGGTCGAACCGGGCACGCCCGTGAACTTCTCAGCCATGTACATGTTCTGCGAGAGGAACTGCTCGATGCGGCGCGCACGCGCGACCGTCACCTTGTCGTCCTCGCTCAGCTCGTCGACACCGAGGATGGCGATGATGTCCTGCAGCTCCTTGTTCTTCTGCAGGATCGCCTTGACGTGCGTCGCGACGTCGTAGTGCTCGCGACCCACGAGGGCCGGGTCGAGGATGCGCGAGGTCGAGGCCAGTGGATCCACGGCGGGGTAAATACCCTTGGCCGCGATCTCGCGGGAGAGCTCGGTCGTCGCGTCCAGGTGAGCGAAGGTCGTCGCCGGAGCCGGGTCGGTGTAGTCGTCGGCGGGAACGTAGATCGCCTGCAGCGAGGTAATCGAGTGGCCGCCAGCCGACGTAATGCGCTCCTGAAGCAGACCCATCTCATCGGCCAGGTTGGGCTGGTAACCCACGGCGGAGGGCATGCGCCCCAGCAGCGTGGAGACCTCGGAACCCGCCTGGGTGAAACGGAAGATGTTGTCGATGAACAGGAGGACATCCTGGTGCTGAACATCGCGGAAGTACTCCGCCATGGTCAGGCCCGTCAGGGCGATGCGCAGACGCGTGCCCGGCGGCTCGTCCATCTGGCCGAAGACGAGGGCGGTCTTATCGAAGACGCCCGCCTCTTCCATTTCGCCGATCAGATCGTTGCCTTCACGGGTGCGCTCGCCGACGCCGGCGAACACGGAGACGCCGCCGTGGTCCTGAGCCACGCGCTGAATCATCTCCTGGATGAGGACGGTCTTGCCGACGCCCGCACCGCCGAAGAGGCCGATCTTGCCGCCCTGCACGTAGGGGGTCAGCAGGTCGATGACCTTGATGCCGGTCTCGAACATCTTGGTGCGCGCCTCAAGCTGATCGAAGGCCGGGGGCTGGCGGTGGATCGGCCAACGCTCCTTGACCTCAAGGGTCTCGCCTTCTTCGAGGTTGAGGACGTCGCCGGTCACGTTGAACACGTGGCCCTTGGTGACGTCACCGACGGGGACGGAGATCGGCGCACCGGTATCCGTGACGGGCGCGCCACGAACGAGGCCGTCGGTCGGCTTCAGCGCGATCGTACGCACGAGGTTATCGCCCAGGTGCTGGGCAACCTCAAGCGTCATCGTGAAGGAAGACTCACCCTCACCCTGACCGGCAAGGTTCACCTCGACGGTCAGCGCGTTGTACAGCGGCGGGATGCGGTCCGGGGGAAACTCAACGTCGACGACAGGGCCGACGACGCGGGCGACGCGTCCCTCGGCAATTGCTTGGGTATCAGTCATAGTGTTACTCCGTGTCTCGAAGGGCTTAGCTCGCGCCCAGAGCGTCGGCCCCGCCCACGATTTCGGTAATTTCCTGGGTGATTTCCGCCTGGCGGGCCGAGTTCGCCAGACGCGTGTACTTGGTGATGAGTTCCTGCGCGTTGTCCGTCGCCGTATGCATGGCGCGTTGACGCGATGCGAGCTCGGACGCTGCGGACTGGAGCAGCACGTTGTGGATGCGCGCCTCCACATAGAGCGGCAGGAGCGTATCGAGCACGGCCTGGGCCGACGGAATGAACTCGTACTCGGGCTGAGCCGAGGCCGGGTCGTCCGCGAAGCCGCGCTCGGTCGTCCGTTCCTCGTCCGATTCGGGGGCGTCCACAACCGTCAGCGGGAGCATCTGGCGCACTTCGGGCACCTGGCTCATGACGGTCTTGAAACGCGTGTAGACGAGGTGCAGCGCACCGACGCTCGTGTCAGGATCGGGGTCCATGAAGCGCTCGAGCAACACCTGCGCCATCTCGCGTGCAGTGTCGGGAGAGGGCGAATCAGACTCACCTTCCCACTCCCGCTCAATGGTGACACCGCGGAAGCGGAAATACGCCGACGCCCTGCGTCCAAAGGTATAGAGAACGGGCTCGTAGCCATCCTCACGCAGGTCCGCGATCAGCTTCTCCGACTCGCGCAGGATGGTCGCCGAGTAGGCTCCGGCCATACCGCGATCCGATGCCACAACCAGGACGGCGACACGACTCGTGTCCTCACGTTCCTCGGTCAGCGGGTGGTCGAGATCCGTGTGGACCGCAACCGCCGCGACCGCCTGGGTCAGGGCCTTCTCGTAGGGCCCCGCCTCAGTGGCAGCGCGCCGCGCCGCGCCGATGCGAGACGCAGCAATCATCTCCATGGCGCGGAAGACCTTCGCGAGCGTCGTCGTCGAGGCGATACGCTGCTTGTAGATCCTCTGCTGTCCGCCCATCGCTTAGGCCTTCTCGTTCGTGCGACCGCGCGAGATCTCCTCGCGGGTGCGCTCAGCCACGACCTCGCCATCCTCCAGGTCTGCGGCGCCACGCCCGGCGCTGATCCACTGGTGATGGAACTCCTCGACGGCGTTCTTGAGCGCCTCCTCCGTCTCGGAGGTCAGGTCGCCGGTCGCCGCGATCATGTCGAGCACAGTCGAGTTCGCATGCAGGTGGTCGAGGAGGCCGCGCTCGAAGCGCAGGACGTCCTCGACCTCGATGTCATCGAGGTAGCCCTTGGTGCCCATCCAAATCGACGCAACCTGATCCTCCATCGCGTACGGGGTGGACTGAGGCTGCTTGAGCAGCTCCATCAGGCGTTCACCGCGCGTCAGCTGACGGCGCGTCGCCGCATCCAGGTCGGAGGCGAACATCGCGAAGGCGGCCATGGAACGGTACTGCGCGAGCGTCAGCTTGAGCGTACCGGCGACCTTCTTCATCGCCTTGGGCTGGGCGGCACCACCGACACGGGACACGGAGATACCCACGTCGACGGCAGGACGCTGGTTCGAGTTGAACAGGTCGGACTGCAGGAAGATCTGACCGTCGGTGATCGAAATGACGTTCGTCGGAATGTAGGCCGACACGTCGTTCGCCTTGGTCTCGATGATCGGCAGGCCGGTCATCGAACCGCCACCCAGGGCGTCGGAGAGCTTCGCACAACGCTCGAGCAGACGCGAGTGCAAGTAGAAGACATCGCCGGGGTAGGCTTCGCGGCCCGGCGGGCGACGCAGCAGCAGCGACACCGCACGGTAGGCCTCGGCCTGCTTGGACAGATCGTCGAAGACGATGAGGACATGCTTGCCCTGGTACATCCAGTGCTGGCCGATGGCGGAACCCGTGTAGGGAGCCATGTACTTGTAGCCTGCGGGATCCGAGGCCGGTGAGGCGACGATGGTCGTGTACTCCATGGCGCCGGCATCCTCCAGCGTGGAACGCACGGAGGCGATGGTCGAACCCTTCTGACCGATCGCCACGTAGATGCAGCGCACCTGCTTATTCGGGTCGCCGCTCTTCCAGTTGTCGCGCTGGTTGAGGATCGTGTCGAGCGCGATCGCCGTCTTACCGGTCTTGCGGTCGCCGATGATCAGCTGACGCTGGCCACGGCCAACCGGGATCATCGAATCGATGGCCTTCAGGCCGGTAGCAAGGGGCTCGTGCACGCTCTTACGTGCCATGACGCCGGGGGCCTGCAGTTCGAGCGCGCGACGCCCATCCAGATCCGTGATATCACCGAGGCCGTCAATCGGGCGGCCGAGGGGGTCGACCGTGCGGCCGAGGTAGCCGTCACCGACGGGGACCGAGAGAACTTCGCCCGTGCGGTGCACGACCTGGCCCTCTTCAATACCACCAAAGTCACCGAGGACAACGGCGCCGATCTCGCGCTGGTCGAGGTTCATGGCCAGGCCCAGCGTCCCGTCCTCGAAACGCAGCAGCTCGTTCGCCATGGTGCCGGGCAGGCCCTCGACGTGCGCGATACCATCGGCCGTTTCGATGACGTGACCCACCTCTTCGGTGGCCACGTCCGCCGGACGGTAGGACTCCATAAAGGAGTCCAGTGCTCCGCGGATTTCCTCCGGGGAGATGCTGAGGTCAGCCATGAGGATTCCTAACTAAGAAAAGAAAATTGTGTGTGTATGAGAGGTACTAGCTGGCGATCGCGGTACGCGCAGCGGCGATACGAGTGGCCAGCGAGGCGTCAATCGCCGTCATGCCCGCGCGCAGGCGGAACCCACCAATGACCTCGGGGTCAATCGAGATCGCCAGATCGACGGCAGTGCCGTAGCGCTTCGAGAGGATGGCGCGCAGACGCTCAACCTGGGCGTCGCTCATCGGCGCGGCCGTAGCGACCGTGACGAAGAGTCGGTCCTGCATGGTCGCAGCCCACTGGGCGTAACGACGCAGGTTGTGGAGAAGTCGACCGTGGTTCGAGCGACCGACCGCACGGCGCAGCAGGCGCATAGTCCAGACGCTGACCCGCTGGCCGAAGAGCTTGGTGGCGATATCCCCACGCTCATGGGAGTTGCCCTTGGCCGTATCCGACAGACGAACACGCACCTCGCGGTGGTGCGCCAGGAAATAACGAACCTGGAACAGCTCCTCACGGACCTGATCGAGGCCACCGTGGGAACCCGCCGCGTTGAGCACACCGAGAATGCCGAGCACTTCAAGCGCGTCGGCGACGTCGGCCGGATGGCGCCAGTGGTCCGCGACAACGCCGTTGACGACGGACATCGTCGCCTGCGTGACGTGGGAGCCGAACGCGTCGGACACCAGGCCCTGCTTATCTGCGACCGACCGCGCCGGGTCGGTCACTGCACGCGCGAGACGAGTGTTCTCCTTGAACAGGTCGGCCAGACCGAAAAAATCCTCGGCCACCCGCATTGCGTCGGTACCGGGTACGGCAAGCGCCGCCGCCAGATCCTTCGCAAAGGGGACGGACTCGATCGTGCGCATCTGTGTCATCGCTTCTCCTCAACCAGCGCGGAGTCGGCCTCGAGCTCGTCAAGGAAGCGATCGACCACGCGGGAGGTCAGCGCCGTGTCGGTCAGCTGCTCACCAATGATCTTCTCTGCCAGCTCAGAGGCGAGAAGGCCCACCTCGGAGCGCAGGGAGATCTGCGCGGCCTGCTTTTCAGCGAGGATCTGACGCTCGGAGGCCTCGACGATACGGTTAGCTTCGCTGGTTGCCTCGTGACGGGCGGCGGCCACAATGGCCTTTGCTTCGTCGTTGGCGCGCTCACGGATGGTGTGCGCCTGCGCGTGCGCCTCGCGAATGATCTCCTCGCGCTCGCGCGCAGCGGCGGCCTGATCGGCCTTCGCTTGCTCGGCGGCGCCGAGGCCGTCCTCGATCTTTGCAGCACGCTCGTCCATCGTCTGGTAGATGCGAGGCAGCGCGTAGCGTCCGACGAGGAGCAGGACGATAAGCAGAACGACAGCCGACCAGAAAATCTCATACAGCGGCGGCAGGATGACGGCGAGGCCGCCGACCTCCTGGTCCGCAGCGGCGACAATCTGGTGCATGGCGATCACTTAACGATGAGCGGCAGAACGAAGCCGATGAGGCCGAGGGCCTCAACCATGCCGGCGCCGATGATCATGTTGGTGAAGAGACGGCCAGCAACCTCGGGCTGACGGGCGGTCGCTTCCTGGGTCTTGCCGACCATGAGGCCGATACCGAGGCCGGGGCCCAGGGTGGCGAGGCCGTAGCCGATGTAGGCGAATGCTGCGGTTCCCATAGTGGTTTCCTTCTGTTAGTAACGCCGGGTGGCGTTGGGGGTCAGTGATGTTCGACGGAAAGCTTGATGTACACGGTCGACAGGATCGTGAAGATGTATGCCTGCAGGAAGGCCACGAAGACCTCGAAGCCGGTCATCACGAACATGGCGGCGCCGGTCAGCGCGGAGGCGGCAGACAGGACGGAGAGTTCGTGGAGCAGAATTGCCGTGCCGAAGTAGGTCATGCCGAGCAGCAGGTGTCCGGAGATCATGTTGCACAGGAGTCGCAGCGTGAGCGTGACGGGGCGAACAATGAAGTTCGACAGGAACTCGATCGGCGTGATCAGGAGGTACATGGGAACGGGCAGCCCAGGCGGGAAGAGCTGGGATGCGAAGAAGCCGCCAACTCCCTGCTTGCCAATGCCCGCACCGATGAAGGTGACGTACGTGATGAGAGCGAAGACCATCGGAACGGCAACCACCGACGAGGCAGCGATGTTGATGCCGGGAATGATGCCCGCGATGTTCATGGACAGGACACCAAAGAAGAGGAAAGCGATGAAGCCGGAGAACTTGCGGCCCGTCTTCGGGCCCAGCATGTCGAGGGCGACGTTGTCGCGGATGTAGCCTGCGATGGCCTCCACGGCCATCTGTCCGCGGGTCGGAACCAGCTTGGGATTGCGCGCGACGAGGACGAGAACCACGCACACGACAAGACCCATGATGACGCGGGCAAGCGTCAGGCGGTTGAATTCGAAGATCGTTCCCTCACCGAAGATCACGGTCGGGAAGAAGTCCTCGAGAGCCGGCTGGTGAGGGTGCTGCGTGAACGCCGGGTAGGCGGTCAGGGCGATGACGATGAGGAGGATCGCGAGGCTCACCCAATACCAGCGCGGCTTGGACGCGGTGCGGCGAGCAGGCGCGTGATCGGACACGGAATGTGCCTCCTTCATCTCAACTCCATTGGTTTGTGTCTGCTGCCAGGGCAACTTGATCCATTCTATACAGAGATGGGGGTCTCAGGCGCGCGCAAGGGTTACTCAGTGTCGCTCGGTGCGTCGATGTGCATCGTCCGCTTGCGCATCATGACCACCATCTCCACGCTCGAGGACACGATAATGGCAACAATTGTCCCGATCGCAGCAATGCGCACGTCGATCCCAAGCGCGCGTGGGACGTACAGACCGAGGGCGAGAAGTCCGATCTTCGCCGCGTACCCGCCACTGACCCATCCGATGAAGTGGGAGGGTGACCGTAGCGCGCGGGAGGTGAAAAACCACTGCGCGGCACAGATAATGACGATCATGAGGACGGCGAGCAGGTAGCTCATTCGGAAAGCTCCTCCTGGGCGGTGTCTTCCTTGGGAAATTCTCGGGTCGTCACGGCCACGCCAACCGCCGCCGCGACGACAGCGACAAAGGCAACGCTCCACCATTGAAAGACGAGGAGACCGACGGCCGGCACGCAGACGATGGCGGTCCACATCCACAGGATCGCGACGACTCCGCGGTGGGAGTGTCCAGCAACGAGGAGGCGATCATGGAAGTGCGAGCGGTCTGCGACGAACGGGCTTTTCCCACGGCTCATGCGCCGAATCGAGGTCACGACCAGGTCGAGGACCGGCATGAAAATGACGGACAGCGGCAGGATGAGGGGCAGCGCGGACACAATCATCTGTTGGCGGCCCAGCAGCGTCGGATCGATCTTGCCGGTGACAATGATGCCGGCGCCGGCCAGGACGAGTCCCATGGTCTCCGCTCCCCCGCCCATCATGATCGAGGAAGGGTGGAAGTTAAACCAGAGGAAGCCCGCGCACACGCCGAGCAACGCGATCACGATGAGGCTTGCAGTCGTCGCGTAGGAAGCAGCTCCCATCAGTCTGGTGATGATGTAGGAGTAGACGAAGAAAGATCCCGCGCCGATCGCAATCATGCCCGCTGCCAGGCCGTCGAGACCGTCGATAAAGTTAACGGCGTTCATAATGCCGACGATGAAGAAGACGGAGACGAAGAGCCACAGGCGCGAGGAACCGAGCGTGATACCGAAGATCGGGAAGGACGCGAGCTGGACGCCTCCGAAGGCCATACCGCCGGCGATCAGCACCTGGCCGCCGAGCTTAGCCATCCAGTCCAGTTCGATAATGTCGTCGATGATGCCGAGGATGCACATGGCGGCGGCGCCGGCCATGACCGCCCATGGCACTGTTGTCGTAAACAGGGGTGCCATGTAGGGGATGCGTGAGGCGACCAGCATCGTCACGATCAACGCGATGGTCATGGCGACACCACCCAGGCGCGGGATCGGTGTCTTTTGAAGGTCCCGGCCGCGCAGAGGGGGCAGGATGTTGAAGCGCAGGCACGTCCAGCGAACGACCGGGGTGAGCAGAATCGTCAGAGCCATCGCGATGGCACCGAGCAGGAGGTAGACCTTCACGAAGCGCTCCCCTGCACGGGTGCGATCGCCACGCCGGCTGCAGCGCTCAGTTCTTCCAGCGAGATCGTTCCCAGCCGCAGCGCGCGCGGTGCGTCGTGGGCAAAGTCCACGATCGACGAGGCCGTGGATCCCTGGGTCGGTCCACCGTCAAGGTAGGCGGCAACGCGTGCACCGAAATACCCGATGGCCGCCTCCACGGACGTCGCCGGAGGTTGCCCTGTCAGGTTCGCTGATGTCACGGCCATGGGTCCGGAGTCGCGCAGCAGTCGCAGGAGCGCGCCTTGGTTCGGCATGCGCACGCCGATCGTTCCGCCGGTCTCACCGAGGTCCCACCCGAGGTCGGGGCGAGCTCGAAGAATGAGTGTGAGTCCGCCGGGCCAGAAGGCACGCGCGAGCGTGCGGGCGGCATCGGGGACATCGACGCATAGCGAGTCGATCGCTTCGACGGATGCAACGAGAACGGGGGGTGGCATCTGCCGTCCGCGTCCTTTCGCGGCCAGCACTGCGGCGACGGCCTCGGGATTCGCGGCGTCAGCTCCGATGCCGTACACGGTGTCCGTGGGAACGACGAGAAGGTGCCCGTCGCGCAGTTCCTGCTGGGCGCGCGCCAGGTCGGCCTCGCTCAGTGAAGGGGCTGCGCTCAGGATCGTCTCAGTGCTCATCGTTGTCATTGTGTCACGGATGCGGTGGGCTTCGTCGAACGGGGCGCGCGAGCACGCAGGAAGCGCGAGCGTCCCACCAGGTCAGGCAACGTCTCCACGTCGACAAATCCAGCTGAGCGAGCGGCGTCGCGCAACGCCGCATCCTGGCTCGGAGAATGCTCCATCAGCAGCGTGCCGCCGGGCCGTAGCAGGGTTCGGGCGCGACGAATGATACGCACGGGAATCGCCGTACCGTCCGAGCTACCGCCGTACAGGGCGACGTGAGGATCAGCGCTCGCCTCAGGCTGAGTCGGCATTTCGTCCGTCGGCACGTAGGGCGGGTTCGTCACGACCACGTCAACCATCGCGTCAAGGTGGGACAGGGTTGCGAGCGCCGTGGCATCTGCACGCTCGAGATGTACGCTGCGCGCTCCGACGAGATCCCGGTTTCGGCACGCCAAGGCGAAAGGATCCGCTTCCTTCTCAACCGCCCACACCTCGGTGCACGCTGCTTCCAGAGCGACGGCGAACGCGATGGCACCCGATCCCGTACACAAATCGACCACGCGCGCCTCTCCGCGCTCACGCACGATAGCCCCGGCCTCGTCGATGGCGAGACCGGCGAGAAGTTCGGTCTCGGGACGCACGATGAACACGCCGGGCACCGACTGAAGCGTGAGCGAGCGGAAGAACATGCGACCGGTGACGTGCTGGAGCGGGATACGCAGGGCCCGTTCCCCCACCCCGGAGCGCAATTTTTCGGCCTGCTCCTCGTTCAACCGGGTGGGGAGCGACCACTGGGACGAGGCGTCGCACGCCCACTCCAGCAGCTCGCGAACGTCCGCGTCGACGGATGCAATCCCGGCGGCGCTCAGGCGCTCACGAGCCCAGGATCGGGCCTCGTTCAAGGACCATTCGCTCACGTCGCCTCCCGTCATGATTGCGCGGCAGCCGCCAAGCGCTCGGTCTCATCAGCTTCCTGCAGCGAAGCGATAACGGCATCGAGCGCGCCCGACAGGACCGCGTCGAGGTTGTGTGCCTTAAAGCCCGTGCGATGATCCGCGATCCGGTTCTCCGGGAAGTTATAGGTGCGGATACGCTCCGAGCGATCCACGGTGCGCACCTGGGAGAGGCGCTGAGCCGAGGCCTCAGCCTCTTTCTTCGCTCGCGCCTCCGCGGCCAGGCGCGATGCAAGCACGCGCAGGGCGGCTTCTTTGTTCTGCAGCTGCGATTTCTCATTCTGCATCGACACGACGATGCCGGAGGGCACGTGGGTGATGCGAACGGCCGAATCCGTCGTGTTCACGGACTGCCCGCCGGGGCCGCTCGACCGATACACGTCGATACGCAGGTCGTTCGGGTCGATGACGATCTCCTCGTCATCCTCGATCTCCGGCATCACGAACACGCCGACGGCACTCGTGTGAATGCGCCCCTGGGACTCTGTCACGGGAACGCGCTGCACGCGGTGCACGCCGCCCTCATACTTCAGGTGAGCCCACACACCCTCATCGGGGGCGGGCGTGCCCTTCGCGCGGATCGCCAGGGTGATGTCTTTGAAGCCGCCGAGCTCCGTATGGGTCGCACTCATCTCGGTCACGCTCCACCCGTGAGCCTCAGCGTAGCGACCGTACATGCGCGCCAGATCGGATGCGAAGAGCGCGGACTCTTCGCCGCCCTCGCCGGCCTTGATCTCGAGAATGACATCCATCGCGTCCTCAGGATCACGAGGGGCCAGGATCTTAACGAGGGCCTCGTGGGCAGCCGTTTCTTCTTCTTCGAGGGCGGGAATCTCGTCGGCGAAGGATCGGTCTTCGGCGGCGAGCTCACGGGCAGCCTCAAGATCTCCCGAGGCAGCAGCGAGCCGATCTGCGGCGGCCTTCACGCGACCAAGTTCGGCGTAGCGGCGTCCCACGCGGCGCATCAGCTGCGGGTCCGCCAACGTCTGGGGATCCGCCATCTGTGCCTCGACCTGCTCATATTCCTCCAGCAGCGGGCCCAGGGCGCCGAGTTCATCCGTCGCAGCCACTATTCACCACATCCTTCGATCCGTACAGTTGACAAAGCGGCGGCGCCGTCGGCCATCAGGCCAACGACACCGCCGTTGAGCTAGCTGCTCACCCTCACTTCGAGGGGCGCACGCGCTTGCCGTAGCGAGCCTCGAACTTGGCGACGCGGCCGCCGGTGTCGAGGATCTTCTGCTTGCCCGTGTAGAACGGGTGGCAGGCCGAGCACACGTCCACGCGCATCTCACCGGAGGTGATCGTGGAACGGGTGTGGAACGTGTTGCCGCACGTGCAGGTCACGACGGTGTCCACGTATTCGGGGTGAATACCCTTCTTCATGGAGTTTCTCCTGGATCGTTTGGTGCCCCGGGTCCGGACATACAGCGTCCCCCGCATCTGGCGAGGGCTCGCCCTCCAGCGCGCTAGCAGCGCCTGGGGCATGCCGGTGAACCGGTAAGCCGACAGGACATTATCGCACACGCAACCATCCCCTTCAATGAAGAAAGGAAGCAGCACACGTGAGATCCGCTATGGGCGCACAACACGCATGGCCACCCAGACTCCCCGTGAGCACGAGGTCGACTCCTCGTCCGTCCAGGCCGCTGCCCCGCCCATGCGAGACTCCCCGTGAGCACGAGGTCGACTCACAGTACCGCGCTTAGCGTGTCCGCCCGTGCGGACCGATGTTCGCGGCGGACGTCAGGTAGTTCGCCCGCGATGATCCGTACCGCGAGGTTCCATCCCACACAAGGTAACGATGAAGATACGCGGGAGGCACGTAGACGGTGGCGTTAAACGCTGTGAACAGGGCGGTGGAATGAGCCGCACTACCCTTGAAATCAATACCCGCACTGTTTGCGGTCAGGCGAATCGCCTGGGCGGGATTGTAGGTATACGTCATGCCGGAGATGCGGTACGCGCCGATGTAGCGGGTCTCATTGGTGCGCAGCTTCTCCCCCGCGCCCCTTCTCCAACGCTTGTACCGCCTCTGCCCAATCATGGACGTGTCGGTTGCGAGAGCCACCTCGATCAGTCGCACCAGGCGCACTCTGGCCTCGTCAGCGATCCGATCGAGCTGCGTCAGTGCCTCGGCGGGGTCCATCTGCGCGCGCTCAATGCTCGCCGCCAGGTCGCTGACGGCCACGCGCTGCTCATTGACCCACGCCACGAGGGACGCCGCTGTGCTGAGCACCATCGGCTCTCGGCTGCGCCGCTGGACACTTTCCGTGAGGGTCTCGAGGACGGTCAGGTCCTCGTCGACCACCCCTGTCTCGTTATCCCATATCCCGCGCCAGGTGGGAGCAAGCGCGAAGAGATCGCGAGCCGCCATCATCGCGACGTGCGCATCCATCAGACCGTTGAAATCCTCAACGATCGTATCCGTCTCCCGTGCCGTTGCCGCACTCAGCGAACCGAGGAACGGAATCGACGACCCCACAGCGATCCGGGCGCGCAGCTTCTCGCGTTCGGTGCAAGCAGCCTCCCAGCGCGCTGCGAGCCCGCGGTGGTAGTGCCCAGATTCCAGGAGCGCAACGCAGCTCCGCTCGACGTCCTGATGCCGTTTCTCCAATGTTTCCCACTCGTCGCAGGCCCGCCTGAGGTTGTCGCGCGCCTGGCGACGCAGCATCCATCCGCGCCCCCAGAGCACGATACCCATGAACGAGGTGGCCCACGCGTACCATGCCGGCCACGCAAGGATCTGCGGCACATCCACGGCGGACGCGATCACAAACCACGCGGGGGTCGCAAGGAATAGAAGCATGCCCGCCAGGATGCGCAGAAATCCGCGCGCGCCTCGCCAGAACATGCCCGGGCGCCACGGAGCGTTATCCAGCCCGCCTGTCATGATGGATGTCATGCCTCCACTCTGGCATGCTTCGTCCCCATCCGCTCGGTGCCTTGATGTCCATTAGAAGGACGAGGAGGAACCGGAGCCCGAGAAACCACCCGAAGAGGAACCGTAGTTCGCGCTCGACGTGCTCGACGAGGTACTGCCGCTAGAGATCACATATTCGTCGAGGTACAGGGGCCTGACGTAGATGTAACTGTCGTAGTCTTTGAAACGACTCGACGTGTTGGCCCGGTATACCGCGAGGTTAACACCAGCGGAATTCGCGGTGAGTCGAATCGTCGATGCCGGGTTGTACTCGTGCGTGGCTCCCTGGCTGAGGTAGGAGCCTTTGTAGAACATCTCGGCTGCATTCACGAGTTCGGCTGGGGGGCTCTGCCACCTCGCGTAACGTTGTCTCCCCTCCGTCGAGGAATCGAGCGCTAGCGCACTCGTCACCACGTCCGCCAGGCGCGTGCGGCTCTCATTCGCGATTCGGTCGAGTTCTTCGAGAGCCTCAACCGCGGTGACCTCGGCGCGCTCGAGACGGGTGCCAAGGCCGAGCAGCAGCGCACGTTGCTCATTCGTCCACTGGAACAGCGACGTGGTCGCCCCGTGCACCTTGGGGTTCTTCACGTGGTCACGCACCTTGACCCCGACGTTATCGACTGCTTGCAGATCCTCGAAGATCGGGCCAACCTCGTTATCCCAGATGGCGCGCCAGCCGGGCCTCAGGGCGAAGAAGTCACCTGCCGCCACAATCGCATGGTCCGCGTCCGCCAGTGCGCGCAGATCCTCAAGGATCTCATTCGTCTCATCCGACGCCTGCGCGCTCAGCGTTCCCAGGAAATGCGTCGATTGCGTCTGCGCAATCCGCTCCCGAACCCTCTCGTATTCGGCACGTGCAGACTCGTAGCGCGCGGACAGACCGCTCGTGTAGTCCCCGGCTTCGAGAAGAGCCACGAACGCGCGCTCGACCTCGCCGCGGCGCCCCTCCAAAGCCCGCCACTCCTCGGCAACCTTGCTCGCGTTCTCGCGCGCCTGACGGTGCAGGCTGTGCCCACGCGCGAGAATGCCGATTCCGGCGAGGGTTGCGAGCGCGCCCTTCCAGTCGGGCCACACCGGCCGATTCTCCAGACTCATCCCGGCCTCGTTGGGCATGATAGACGCCGCCGTGTTCACCGCCGCGACAACGTCTTGACTCCAGCGGCCTTCGCGGAAATCGTCCTTCGCGGCGTCCTGAATCTCGCTCTGGATCGACAGCGTCGGGGCGATGTCCTCACCGAAATAGGTGCCGACCTGTCGGTGCGTGGGAGATACCGCGAGGATGAAGTAGCCGTCAGACCATTTGTAGCCGTTGCGCGCGATCCACTCGGGATGCTTCGCGCGCGCATACTTCAGCGTCGCCTCGTCCAAGTTGTCATCCGTCAGGTTGTCCGTGGACAGGACGACGAGGTGGGTGGGACGCAGGAAGCCGATCCCCTCCAGGACGACGCTGAGTGGGCGGCCGTCGATGCTCTGGAAGCTGCTGGTTTCGTCGCGGATCTCCACAACGGGTGGGACGAGGCGCGTCGCCGAAGCGGTCGGCTGCGAGTATTCGTATGCTGCCACCGCCAACCAAGCGGGCGTGAAGAGGACCAGAATGGCCCCCAGCACGATACGCAGGAGACCGCGGACATCGAGCCGAGTATTCCGGGAATTCTGGCTCGTGGGATCTGAGTTCATTGCATTGCTCGTCAAAGACGTCATACCGTCACTCTGACATGACGGTCAGGCTCACGCAGGGTGGCACAAGCATTTTCGAGACGCAGCAACGGCGCAAGCGGCCCCACCACCCGCTCAGTCCGAGGATGAGCCGTCGCCTGCCGCGTCCACGTCGCCAGTCACGTATCGATCAAGATACATCGGCAATAGATAGATGGATGCGCGGCCAGCCGTCAGGACACCGGTCGCCGGGGCTGGCAGCCCGTTCAGGTCAACGCCTGCGGAGTTTGTAATCAGTCGGATCGTGGCTGCCGGATTGTACTCGACGTCAGTGTCTGCGTCCTCGCTCCAGTAGGCCCCGTCGTACTCGGCGTTAGCCGCGGTCAGGCTGATTCCCGCGTCCTTCCATCGCGCGTAGCGTGCGCGTCCCTGCGACGAGGCATCGGTGGCGAGAGTCGCCTCGATGAGTTCGGCGGTGCGCGCTCGCGCCTCGTTGGCTATCCGGTCGAGTTCTTCCAGCGCCTGGGCAGGACCGAGCTGTCTGCCCTCGAGGCGTTCTCCCAGGCTGATCACCGTGTCCTTGGCATCCCCCAGATGTTCTCGGAACGCCTCAATGTCCGTCAGGATGTGCGCCTCCGTACCAATTGCTTCGAGGCTGTCTGCGACGTCATCGAGGACGTCCAAGTCTTCGATGATCGGGCCAATCTCGTTGTTCCACACGTCGCGCCAGCCGGGCGCGACAGCAAAGAAGTCGCGCGCAGCCATGATCGCGGTATCCGCATCCGCCAGGACGGCCATCTGCGCAAGGATCTCATCCTCCGCCCCTCCCGATGCCTCGCTGAGCGATGCGAAGAAACCGGGCGACCTGTACTCCTCGATTCGAGCGCCAACCCTGACGCGTTCGGCTCGGGCACACTCATAGCGCGCCGTGAGTCCGCTCTCGTAGTGCCCGGTGCCGACGAGCGCGGAGAACACGCGCTCGACCTGCGCCCGCTGCTGTTCCAAGGATGCCCACGTCTGCGCGATCGTCGTCATTTTCCGACGCGTCGAGCGCCGACAACTGACCCCTCCCCACAGCACGCCGATTCCACACAGCGCCATGACCCAGCCTGTCCAATTCGGCCAGTCAACCGCCTCCCCCATCCCGTGATGGGCCTGATCATGGATCGCGAGTGCCAGCTGAAGGGGAGCCGTCAGCGCGAGAAAAAGACCGACAACGAGGCGTAGAAATCCGCGCGCAGCGCTCCAGGATCGGCGCGAGGTACCCCGTGGCACCCGCGTATTGGCCGCATTCGGTGTCATGTTCACCATGCGCCAATTCTGGCACAGGCCTTATCAGTTGTCCGGTACTCGCACGTACATCTCAACGGAAAACGGGGCGAGCGGCTCTCGCCACTCGCCCCGCACCTACCCGCCGATCACTCGGAAGGCGTGGTCTTTTGGATGAGCATGAGGAACTCAGCGTTGGACTGGGTTTCCTTGAGCTTGTCGAGGACCAGCTCGAGGCCCTGCTGCTGATCGAGCGTGCCCAGGACGCGGCGCAGCCTCCACATGATGCGCAGCTCCTCGGGCGCAAACAGCAGCTCCTCGCGACGAGTACCCGACGCGTTGAGGTCGATCGCGGGGAAGATGCGGCGCTCGGCGAGCTGGCGCGACAGGCGCAGCTCCATGTTGCCGGTGCCCTTGAACTCCTCAAAGATGACCTCGTCCATCTTCGAGCCGGTCTCCACCAGAGCGGAGGCGATGATGGTCAGCGAGCCGCCCTCGGAGATGTTGCGCGCAGCGCCGAAGAACTTCTTGGGCGGGTACAGGGCGGATGCGTCGACACCACCGGAGAGGATACGACCCGAGGCGGGCGCGGCCAGGTTGTAGGCGCGCGACAGACGCGTGAGTGAATCGAGGAGGACGACGACATCCTGGCCCAGCTCGACGAGGCGCTTGGCGCGTTCGATCGCGAGCTCGGCAACCGTCGTGTGATCCGAGGCGGGACGGTCGAAGGTCGAGGCGATGACCTCACCCTTGACGATCGAACGCATGTCGGTGACCTCTTCGGGGCGCTCGTCCACCAGGACGACCATGAGGTGCACCTCGGGGTTGTTCAGCTCGATGGCCTTGGCCATCTGCTGGATGACCATGGTCTTGCCTGCCTTGGGCGGGGAGACAATGAGGCCACGCTGGCCCTTGCCCACGGGGGCGACCAGGTCGATGACGCGCGGCGTGTAAGCTTTCGGCGAGGTCTCCATACGCAGCTGCTCGGAGGGGTAGACGGGCGTCAGCTTGCCGAATTCGCGGCGCGCCTGAGCCTGCTCAATCGTCATGCCGTTCACGGAGTCAACGCGCACGAGGGCGTTGTACTTCTGGCGCTGGCGCTCGCCCTCGCGGGGCAGGCGAACGGCACCGGCGACCGCGTCACCGGCGCGCAGGCCCCAGCGGCGCACGTTACCCAGCGTCACGTAGACGTCGTTCGGGCCGGGCAGGTAGCCCGAGGTACGCACGAAGGCGTGGTTTTCCTGGATGTCGAGAATGCCGGCGATCGGGGCAAGGTTCTCCTCGCCGCCGCGCTGGTTGCGGCCCTCGCGATTCTCACGGCCCTCGCGATTCTCACGACCCTCACGATTCTCGCGGTTGTCACGGTTCTCGCGGTCGCGTCGGCCTCGGCGGCCACGCTCACGGCGAGGGCGACGAGCCTCGGTGTCATCCCCGTCGGGCAGTTCGATGTTGAGGACGGTTTCGACGACGGGCGTGTCGGACTCCGGGGCGGCCTCGGCGCGCTCCGCGGCGGGCAGGGGCAGGTCAAGAGTGACATGCGCAGGCTCAACCGCGCCCTGGCTCACCGCGCGACGGCGACGCGAGCGGCGCGGCGCCTCGGCGGGAGCCTCAGAAGCCGACTTCTCGGCGGCTGGCTTGTCAGCTTTCTTCTTGGACGAGGCAGGAGCGTCCTCACGGGGAACGGTTTCCTGCGGTGTCGAGGCGCCGGCGCCGTTGCTCAGCAGCTCGATCAACTGGGGCTTACGAAGCTGGGAAATGCCCTTCAGGCCGCGAGAGGCGGCCAGAGCCTTCAGCTCGGGCAGCTTCATCGCCGACAGCGACGCGGTCGTCTCGGCGGAGGTTTCGTTGCTCACGAAGTGATCCTTACTGGAATGCGCCCACAGCGGGCGAGGTGATTACTCAAGCACAACAAAAAGCTTGATCAGGAAGATGCGCGAAAGAGGCGCACCGCAAAGGTCGGAGTCGAGCAATCGGCTCGGACCTGAAAAAAATATAGCAAGACCGCCAGCCCGCTGTCACTTAGACGGCGAGGCTGGCGGTGGTTGCCAACAAACTCACAGCGAAGCCGAGCGACTAAAACTCAACTTTCGCAAGGTTTCCGCGGGTAATCTGCACACCCGATGCGGCCACCGCCAGTGGCACGACACGCCAGCCCGCACCGGCTGCGTCGCGGCGAATATCCGCCCCCACCTTCTCCAGAGACAGAACGGTCGGCCCCGCACCGGAGACAACGGCGGCAAAACCGGCACCCCGCAGCCAGTCAACGAGTGCGAGTGAGGGTTCCATCGCTGCCCGGCGCTGTTCCTGATGGAGGCGGTCGCGCGTAGCTTCCATGAGGAGCGCGTGCAGGTCCGCTCCCCCGCTCACCTGGGCGCCACCAGACAGGACGGCGGCCAGCAGGGCACCGCGCGCCACATTGAAGCTCGCATCACCGTGCGGAACGGTCGCAGGCAGGGCGGCTCGCGCGGCGGCGGTGCGCAGCTCGAAGTCGGGGATGAACGCAACGGGGTTGATGCCCTCGGGCGGGGTGAGGCGCACGCTGCCCACTTCGGAGGTCTCCTCGTTCATCCACGACACGGTCGCGCCCCCGAAGACGGCGGGAGCAACATTGTCGGGATGCCCCTCCATGTGCGAGCCGATCTCGAGGATCTCCTGGCGACCGAGCACGTCGGCGTCGCCAATGAGGGCGCGTGCCAGCGTCACGCCGGCGACGATCGCACTCGCAGAGGAACCCAGGCCTCGGGAATGAGGGATTCGGTTCGTGCAGTGCATGCGCACACCCACCTGAGGGGCCCCCACGCGGTCGAGCGCAAGGCGCAGGGCACGCACGACGAGGTTGTCCTCGCCCTGCTCGACATTTCCAGCTCCCTCACCCTCGACGACGACCGAGGTGGGCCCAGTCGTCGCGTGAACCGAGACCTCGTCCCACAGGTCGAGGGCCAGGCCCATGCAGTCGAATCCTGGACCCAGGTTCGCGCTGGTCGCGGGGACCTTCACCGCGACAAAATCATCTCGCAGCCGCACGTCACTCACCCTCAACGCGGATCGTGGAGGTCACCTCACGCACGGCGTCGGACACGGCGAGCGCGCGGGCAACGGCGCGCAGGTCGGCCTCGCGGGCGCGGTGGCTGGTCACGACAATGACGCAGGCGCCGGGAACCTCGTCGTTACGCTGGTGGACGGACTGGATCGAGACACCGTGGCGGGCAAAGATGCCGGCAACATCGGACAGGACACCGAGGCGGTCCTCCACCTGCAGGCGAATCTGGTATCGAGTGTGCGTCGACCCGGGATCGAGGATCGGCAGGTGCGCGTACACCGACTCACGCGGGGCGTGACCGCCAAAGGCACGGTGGTGCGCTGCCGCGACAAGGTCGGACAGGACGGCCGAGGCCGTGGGCGCGCCACCCGCGCCCTGACCGTAGAACATCAGGCGACCGGCGGCCTCACCCTCGACAAGAATCGCGTTATAGGCGCCGTCAACGGACGCAAGCGGGTGATCGGCGGGAACCTGGGCCGGGTGAACGCGCATCGCGACACCTTCACGCCCGTCCTCGCCGATGCGGCGCTCAGCGATAGCGAGAAGCTTGATCGTGTGGTTGATGCGCGCTGCCTCCTCCATATCCTCCTTCGTGATGCTCGTAATGCCTTCAACCGCAACATCGTCGATACCGACGCGGGTGTGGAAGGCGAGCGAGGCAAGAATGGAGCATTTGGCGGCCGCGTCGAAGCCCTCGACGTCCGCGGTCGGGTCGGCCTCGGCAAAACCGAGATCCTGCGCCTGCTTGAGAGCTTCCTCGTAGCTGATGCCCTTCGTGCTCATCGCGTCGAGGATGAAGTTGGTCGTGCCATTCACGATGCCCATGACCGTCGTGATGCGGTCGCCGGCGAGGGATTCGCGCAGGCCGTAGACGACGGGGACGGCACCCGCGACGGCGGCCTCGTAGTAGAGGTCAGCGCCATTGGCTGCGGCGGCCTCGTAGAGCTCGGGGCCGTGGGCGGCCAGGAGGGCCTTATTGCCCGTGACGACCGAGATGCCCTGATTGAGCGCACGCAGCACGAGGGTGCGGGCGGGCTCGATGCCGCCGATCAGCTCGACAACGAGGTCCATCTCGTCGATCGCCTCGGCGGGGTCGGTCGTCAGCAGCTCACGATCAATCGGAGCATCACGGGGGGCATCCACATTGCGGACGAGGACCTTGCGCACCTCCATCTCCGCGCCCGAGCGAGCCGCGAAATCCTCGCGGCTCGACTGAAGGATACGAATGACCTGGCTACCGACGGTTCCGGCTCCAAGAACGCCAACTCCAAGGACGGGGAGGGGTGCAGACATAGGATTTTTCTCCTTTGTGGGACGGGCACTGGTACCAGTGTAGGGGGTCAAGCCAGCTCTCTTCTCCTAAGGACCTTGGTCCCACAATTTAACCGCTAGAGACTTTGGGCCCATATCCTGAGACGCAGAACATAGACTGTCGGTTGATATGGGTTGTGGAGACCCCCAAGCCGTAGGACAATGGGCCTAAGCGTTGGAATCCGACGCACTGTGGAGCTCCGCTCCTAACACACCGTCCCCACAACGGGATACGGACATCCGAGAAGAGGAAGAATGACGACAGCAGACCAGAAGGCCTGGGAAGGTTTCGTAAAGGGTAACTGGTGCGATGAAATCGACGTTCGTGATTTCATCCAGCTGAACTACACCCCGTACGAGGGCGATGCCTCGTTCCTGGCGGGACCGACCGAGAAGACCCTGCGCGTGTGGAACACTCTCGAAGAGAAGTACCTCTCCGAAGAGCGCAAGGTGCGCATCCTCGACGTTGACACCGACACCCCCGCCGACATCGATGCTTTCAAGCCCGGCTACATCTGCGAGGACGACAACGTGATCGTCGGCCTGCAGACCGATGCCCCCCTGAAGCGCGCGATGATGCCGAACGGCGGCTGGCGCATGGTCGAGACGGCCATCCACGAGGCCGGCAAGGAATACAACCCCGAGGTGAAGAAGATCTTCACCCAGTACCGCAAGACCCACAACGACGCTGTCTTCGATATCTACACCCCGCGCATTCGCGCCGCGCGTTCTTCCCACATCATCACCGGCCTGCCGGACGCTTACGGCCGTGGCCGCATCATCGGCGACTACCGCCGCGTGGCCCTGTACGGCGTCGACCACCTGATCGCCGAGAAGCAGAAGGACAAGGATCGCTACGCCGACCAGCCCTTCTCCGAGCACTGGGCACGCTACCGCGAGGAGCACTCCGAGCAGATCAAGGCCCTCAAGAAGCTGAAGAACCTCGCTGCCTCGTACGGCTACGACATCTCCGGCCCCGCTACCAACGCGCACGAGGCCGTTCAGTGGACCTACTTCGGTTACCTGGCCTCCGTGAAGTCTCAGGACGGCGCCGCCATGTCGATCGGTCGTCTGTCGGGCTTCTTCGACTGCTACTTCGAGCGCGATCTGAAGAACGGCACGCTGGATGAGTCCGGCGCACAGGAGATCATCGATGCCCTCGTCATCAAGCTGCGCATCACCCGCTTCCTGCGCACCATCGCCTACGACCAGATCTTCTCGGGCGACCCCTACTGGGCCACCTGGTCGGACGCCGGCTTCGGCGACGACGGCCGTACGCTGGTCACCAAGACCTCCTTCCGCCTGCTCCAGACGCTGGTGAATCTTGGCCCGGCCCCCGAGCCGAACATCACCATCTTCTGGGACGAGAACCTGCCCCGCGGCTACAAGGAGTTCTGCGCCCGCATCTCGATCGAGACCTCCTCGATCCAGTACGAGTCCGATCCGCAGATCCGCGCCCACTGGGGCGACGACGCCGCCATCGCATGCTGCGTCTCCCCGATGCGCGTCGGCAAGCAGATGCAGTTCTTCGGCGCGCGTGTGAACGCCGCCAAGGCCCTGCTCTACGCCATCAACGGTGGCCGCGACGAGATGAGCGGCAAGCAGGTCATGGAAGGCTACGAGCCCGTCCAGGGTGACGGCCCCCTCGATTTCGATGACGTGTGGAAGCGCTACGAGGAGATGCTGGACTGGGTCGTTGGCACCTACGTCGAGGCCCTCAACATCATCCACTACTGCCACGATCGCTACGCGTACGAGGCCATCGAAATGGCTCTGCACGACGCCGAGATCGTGCGCACCATGGGCTGCGGCATCGCCGGTCTGTCCATCGTTGCCGACTCGCTGTCCGCCATCAAGTACGCGAAGGTCTACCCGATCCGCGACGAGACCGGCCTGGTTGTCGACTACCGCACCGAGGGCGAGTTCCCGACCTACGGCAACGACGATGACCGCGCCGACGATATCGCCGCGACCGTCGTCCACACCGTCATGGACAAGATCCGCGCGATCCCCATGTACCGCGACGCGATCCCGACCCAGTCGGTCCTGACGATTACCTCGAACGTCGTCTACGGCAAGGCCACCGGTTCCTTCCCGTCGGGCCACGAGAAGGGCACCCCCTTCGCCCCCGGTGCGAACCCGGAGAACGGCATCGACACGCACGGCATGGTTGCCTCCATGCTGTCGGTCGGCAAGCTGGACTACAACGACGCGCTCGACGGCATCTCGCTGACGAACACGATCACCCCGCAGGGCCTGGGCCGCTCCAAGGAAGAGCAGATCCAGAACCTGGTCGGCATCCTCGACGCCGGCTTCGTTCCGGACGATTCCTGCGCCTACGACGGCACCAAGGGCTACTGATCCACCATCGGCGGGGATCGATGCGTCACCCGTATTGATCCCCGCCACCCCACAAACGTGGGTGTGCCGCGCCGCGACCCACCCAATCCGGTAACCCCGGAGTCTCACAAAAGGAGAATTGTTATGGCAACCAAGACCTACGAAGAGCGCCTCGCCGACATGAAGGCAGCCCGCGAAGAGCGCGGCGACAAGGATGGCCTCTACCACGCGAACATCAACGTTCTCGAGGAGTCCACGCTGAAGGACGCCATGGAGCACCCCGAGAAGTACCCGAACCTGACCGTTCGCGTTTCCGGCTACGCCGTCAACTTCGTCAAGCTCACCCGTGAGCAGCAGCTGGACGTTCTGTCCCGCACCTTCCACCACTCGGCCTGATCGCTGATTGGAGTGGGGCGTCGGGCAACGCTCGGCGCCCCACTACTATGCCTGCCGGTGTCGGCTCTTTCCGCTGACGGTCCCCGGCCTCGTTCCCATGAGGGTCCCGTTCCCACCCACCCCGCGAAGAAGGAAACATGTCGCAGCCCCTCGCCCTTCCCACGTTCCGCGAGCAGGACTTCCAAGCTCCCCAATCACGTACCGTCGGCGCTGGCGTCGAGGGCCTGGAGGAGATTACGGACCTGGAGCGCTCCGAGCGCCTGCGCCGCATGCGCGAGGGGACGCTGGGGTCCATTCACTCCTGGGAGCTCGTCACCGCCGTTGACGGTCCCGGCACGCGCATGACGGTGTTCCTCAACGGTTGCCCGTTGCGTTGCCTGTATTGCCACAACCCCGACACGTTCCTCATGAAGGACGGCGCTCCCGTGTCCGACACGGAGCTTCTCTCTCGCATCGCGCGCTACCGCCGTATTTTCCGCACGACGAAGGGCGGTATCACCCTATCCGGCGGCGAGGTCCTCATGCAGCCCCAGTTCGCCAAGCGCATCCTGATGGGCGCTAAGGAGATGGGCGTGCACACCTGCATCGACACCTCCGGCTTCCTGGGCGCGAACTGCGACGACGAGATGCTCGATGCGATCGACCTGGTGCTCCTCGACGTCAAGAGCGGCAACGAAGAGACCTACAAGAAGGCAACGGGACGCGCGCTGGCGCCCACGATCGAGTTTGGCGATCGCATCGCCGCGCGCGGCGGTGCGACCCGCATCTGGATTCGTTTCGTCCTCGTTCCAGGCTTGACCGACGATCCGGAGAACGTACGCCAGGTCGGCGAGATTGTCTCGCGTTGGAAGGACGTCATTGACCGCATTGAGGTGCTGCCCTTCCACCAGCTGGGAAAGGACAAGTGGCATTCGCTGGGTCTGGACTACCAGCTGGAGGACACGAAGGCTCCCACGCCCGAGGCCACGGAGGAAGTGCGCAACTACTTCCGGTCGCTGGGCTTCGAGGTCCACTGACGACAGCGTCGCGGCCCCGGGAGGACGTGAGTCAGTTCAGAGGCTCATTCCCCCGGGGTCCACGTATATCCGCTGCTGCCCCACCCGCGCTCGCGAATGACCTGCCCGGCTTCGTCCGCGTAGGGCTGTGCGAGGCGGTCGACGTAGAGGGTCCCGTGCAGGTGGTCGTATTCGTGCTGGAAGATGCGCGCGAGCCAGCCGCGGGCGGCGACCTCGATGGGGGTGCCCGACACGTCGTATCCGTGTAGGACGGCGCCGAGTGCACGACGCAGCGGGTAGCCGTATCCGGGCACGGAGAGGCACCCCTCGGACTCGCAGGTGGCATCGGGGCGGGTGGGCAGGATCGCTCCCGCGCCCTCGTCATCCCACACGAGGTCGAGGGTCGGGTTGACGACGACGCCGCTGAGCGCTGTGTTAAAGCCTCGGCGAGGCCCCTCGTCGAGCTGGAGGACGTCGCGGTAGCGGCTGTCGAACGCGCCACCCCCGGCGTAGCGCCACACGAAGATCTGAGATCCAACGCCGACCTGCGGTGCCGCGAGGCCGACCCCGGGCGCGGCGTGCATTGTCTCGATCATGTCGGCGACGAGGTCGCTCAGCTCGGAGTCGAAGGACTCGATCGGCGCAGCGACTCGATGTAGGACCGGCTCGCCCGTGATGCAGATCGGCAGGATGCTCATGCTTCTTCTCCCGTGTGTCCGTGCGGAATAACACCGACGCCCTCCGCTTCGAGAGCGCGCGGGGTGGTCGGGTCTAGATATTTGATGACGCGGGCCGGATTACCGACCGCGATGGAGTTGGCTGGGATCGATCGGGTGACGACGCCGCCCGCGCCGATGATCGAGTTTTCGCCGATGGTGACGCCCGGGCACACGACGACGGAGCCTCCGAGCCACACGTTGTCCTCCAGGGTGATCGGGGCGGAAGATTCCCACTTCGCGCGACGAGGCCCGGGTTCGGTCGGATGGATCGCCGTGTAGAGCGAGCAATTCGGGCCGATAAGGATGTCCTTGCCGATGTGCACCGGCGCGACGTCGAGGACAGTCAGGCCGTAGTTGACCCACGATCCCTCGCCGATGGAGATGTTGTACCCGTAGTCGACACGCAGGGGCGGTCGGATGTCGACGCTCTCCCCCACCTCGCCGAGGACCTGAGAGAGCAGGTAGCGGGCGACGTCCGGGTCGGTGGGATGCGCCTGCTCGTAGAGGGCCAGGAGGCGAACCGCACGCCTCGTGAGCGCCGAGAGCTCATCATCCGCGATGTAATAGTCACCGTCGCGCATGCGCTGCACGGGGGTGCGCTGGTCGTCGCGGAATCGGGGATCGTCGAAATTCGTTCCCGGGGAAATGGTCATGCGACCAGGGTAGTCGAGGCCCTCTCGAGGCGGGGGGCGCGGCGCGCGTCCAGGTGGCCGAGGAGGGCGCGCAGCTGGGAAATGTCGGCGGCGGGATCCTCGGGGTGCCACTGCACGCCGATCACGGGTGCGTCGATTGTCTCAATGGCTTCGATGGTGCCGTCCGGGGCATAGGCGCTCACCTGCAGGCCCTCGCCCACGCGTGCCACGCGCTGGTGATGGGCGGAGGAGATGATCAGCTCGGAGTTGGTGAGGACGGGAGCCAGAGCACGCCCGAGGTTCGTACCCTCACCGACGCGAACGCCGTGGCGGATGAAGCGATGGTCGGACAGGATCCGGCTGTTCGTGTGCGTGCCGTCCGCGCCCTCAATGTGCTGCTCGAGCGTACCGCCGAGAGCCGTATTGATGATCTGCATGCCGCGGCAAATCCCCAGGAGCGGGGTGCCCGTGCGCACGGCGTAGTCGACGAGGGCGATCTGTCCGCGGTCAGCGCGGTACCAGTGGCGTCCCTCGGCCTGATATCCCTGAGAGGCACCATACAGGCTGGGGTGAACATCCTCGCCGCCCATGATGATGATGGCGTCCGCGTGCTGGGCGCGCAGGGCTGCACCCTCGGCACCGTCTTCCTGCGCGTACTCGCGAATAACGTTCCAGGTCGGCAGCGCGGCCTGGAGGAGACGATCCCACAGACGCATGCAGATGTTGTTGTATGCCTCGTCCCCCGGGCGTGCCGGTAGGACGTTGGAAATCAACAACGTCGGCTTCGTGTGGTTCGTCATGGTTCCTATCATGGCAGTCTCGTCTGCGCGGTGCGCGGCGCGTTCACGGGGTGGCCAATTGTGACAGCGGGCGTCCACTCTCCGAACGGCTTGAGAATAGCGCTCGCCCACGAACGACGAGGCCGGGGCTGGTCCGCGCGTGTGCGCCCTCAGTGCCCCGGCCTCGTCCACCGCCGATCAGTTCTCAGACACGAAGCGATCGACGCGGGCGAGCAGCTCGCTCTTCTTCTCGTCCGAGATCCAAGCGATTTCGATGGAGTTGCGGGCGATGCGCTCCAGGTCCGCGCGGCTGCGGTCGAAGCGCTCGGCGAACGCCAGGTAGTTGTCGCCGATGTAGCCGCCGAAGTAGGCGGGATCGTCGGAGTTGAGGCTGACCTTGACGCCGGCGGCGGTCAGTTCGATGATCTCCTTGCCCTTCATTTCCTCGGTGACGAAGGAATTGGACAGCGGGCACGAGGTCAGGCCGATACCGTGATCGCGCGCGTAGGCGACCAGCTCGGGATCTTCGACGATGTTCGTGCCGTGGTCGAGGCGCTCAGCACCCAGCTCGGTCAGGGCCGCACGGATGTTGTCGATCGAGCCGATCTGGTCAATGTCGCAGTGCATCGTCACGTGCAGGCCGGCCTCGCGAGCAAGCTCGAAGACGCGAGCGAACTTGGTGGGCGGGTTATCGCGCTCGTCGGAGTCCAGACCGACACCGATGAACATGTCCTTGTACGGCAGGGCTGCCTGGAGGGTCTCGAGCGCGGACTCGGCGCTCATATCGCGCAGGAAGCACAGGATCAGGTCGGCGGACAGGCCCGCCTCGCGCGCCTCGACGACGGCGCGGTAGTAACCGCGGATGACCGTCTCGATCGCAATGCCGCGCGAGGTGTGGGCCTGCGGGTCGAAGAAGCACTCGGCGCGAACGACGCCGTTAGCGCGGGCGCGCTCAAAGTAGGCGGCCGCTAGGTCGTGGAAGTCGTCCTCATTCTGGAGGACATCCATGGCCGGGTAGTAGACGGCCAGGAAGGACGTGAGATCGTTGAACTGGTAGGTGGCCTGCACCTCTTCAACGGTGCTCTGACCAATGTCGACGCCGTTCTTACGGGCAAGGGCCAGCTTCAGGTCGGGTTCGAGGGTACCTTCCAGGTGCAGGTGCAGCTCGGCCTTGGGCAGGCCGAACGCAAAGTCGCGGGTCACGTCAGTGCTCATGTGTCCTCCACAGATAACGGGGCGGGTATCGCGGAACAATTGTCCCACTCCACCCGCCCCGTGCTCAGGGAGACCATATTGCGAACGGGGACGATGCTCACGCCCCGCCCGGCGTGTCAGGCTCGTTGGCTCATGCCAGCGCGCCCATCGGGTCCCACGCAGGCAGGTGCTGCGGGTCCTCGGTGATGGCGGCGCGCAGGTCCTCAGGCAGGTCGTCCACGTGCACGGCCACCTCAAAGACGTTGGCGTCGAACCATGCGGCGTCCATCGTGAAGAAGCCCTTGTCGCCGTGGTCCTCGCCCCAGGAGTTCTCCACGCGGAAGCGGCGAGCGTTGCCGTCCTCGTCGATGTCGACGCCGGTGAAGAGCATCGCGTGGTTCATCGCGGACTCGCCGGTGTTGACGCGCTGCTCCTTCGAGGTGGAGAAGTCCACGCCGAAGAGGTTGTCGTAGTCGTACAGGCCCTCAACGAAGAGGCCGGAGGCGCGATCGGACTGCTGGCCACAGTCGGCGCCGAACCACACGACGCGGCCCGAAGCAAGAACGGAGGCCGTGATCTCACGGATCTGCTCAACCGGGGTGTTCACGTAGAGGATCGGGCGGCCGCCGACGACGTTGCCCATGTGATCGACCGTGAGGGTGTGGCCCTTCGGGTGCTCGGCGCGCGGATCGTCAACGAGGCACACGTACTGCGTGAGATCCACGTCCACGTAGCGCTGGTAGAACTCGCGCGGGGTGAGCACGCCGTCACGGTGGAACTCGCCCTTGTCGTCGCGCCACTCCCACTCGAAGGAGGCCGGGGGCTCGCCCAGGCAGATGACGAGGATACGCCACACGTCGGCCAGGGCGGCCTCCTTGACCTCGCGGATCTCTTCCTCGGAGGCACCGGCCTCAACGAGAGAACGCAGCTCAAGGGCGGTGCGACGCAGAACAACCTTCAGGCGGGCGTTCATGGGGGCGGTGTGACTGGAGGACTCGGTCTCGGGCATCGCGACCTTGGGGACGAGGCCGTGCTTGAGGTAGACGGAGACCGCCATGTCCCACTGGCCGCCGTCGGAGAGCACGTCGCCGAGCAGGAACTGCAGGAGGCGACCGTCAAGCTCTTCGGTCTTCGCGGTGGCGATGATGTCGGTGAGGAAGAAGTTGGCGCGTTCGAACTTGTCCCAGAACAGCACGTAGTTCTGCGAGAACTCAAAGTCCTTGAGGCCAAGGTGGGTGCGCGTCGTCGAACGCAGCAGGTTGAGGGAGGAGAAGAGCCAGCAGCGGCCGGACTTCTTCTGAGACGTCACCTTCCAGTCGTCCACCTTGTGGGACACGACCGTGGGTGTGGCGACCACCTTGGCGCGGTCGAAGGCGACCGGCTCGACGCCGGCGTGGGCGACGGCGTTGCGTGCGACCGCGCGGGCGGAGTCTGAGGATGCGTGGAGAGAGGCGACAAATTCGTCTGTGATCTCGTGTGCCATAGGACGAGGCGTTCCTTTCAATCGAGAGTCATTCTCTATCAGGATACGCTTGAGCCAGTGACCCAGACGACTCAACTCCGTTCAGAATGAGTGTTATTCATGTTCAGTGAATGCGAAGGAGCATCAATGGTGAATCGGGGCGCCTCGGGACGCGAGATAGTTTTACTGGCTGGAGACTACGAGGCACGGATCGTCACCGTCGGCGCAGGCCTGGCGGGCTTGCGCTACCGCGGGCACGACCTGGTCGTCCCTCACAGCGTCGGCGAATGCCCTCCTGGTTATCTCGGCAAGGTCCTCATGCCGTGGCCAAACCGCATCGCGGGCGGCTCGTACACGTGGGAGGGCACCACCTACGATCTGCCTGTCGACGAGCCCACTTTCGGCACGTCCCTCCACGGTTTCGTGGCCTTCCAGGAGTGGGAGATTGCCGAGGCCAATGCCTACTCGGTCATCCTGCGCACACTCATCGCGGCGCGCTACTCCTACCCGTGGACACTTCTTGCATCCGCGCGCTACAGCCTGGATCCGGACGCGGGCCTCACCGTCGAGTTGTCCGCGACGAACATCGGCGAGGGCACCGCCCCCTGCGGCGTCGGCTTCCACCCCTACCTCGCCGTCGACGACGCACGAGCAGACGAGCTGGAGCTCCACAACCCCGCGTCTATCATCTACGAGGCCAACGCCTCCATGATCCCCGTCGCCGCCCACGACGTGGCAGCGTTCGGCTTGGATTTCCACTCCCCCGCCCTTATCGGCGGCTCCCGGCTGGACCACGCCTTCGCTGGCCTGCCCGAGGGCACATGGACCGTGAAGCTCCGCGATCCCGCATCGGGCGTGGGCGTGTCCCTATCCTCGGATGCGCGTTGGCTGCAGGCCTACTCGGCGGACTACATCGGCCGCGTGGGCGTGGCCGTCGAGCCGATGAGCTGCCCGCCCAACGCCTTCAACACCGGCACGGACGTGGTCGCGCTGGGTCCGGGCAAGAGCTACACGCTGAGCGCGCGGATCACGGGCTTCCAGAGCTGAAGGCTCCTAGTATGTGCCCGCGGCGGCGCGGATCAGCGTAAGAGCGACCGCGCCGGCCGTGGAGGAACGCAGGACGTTGTCTCCCAGCCCAATCGTGCGGGCACCCGCGTCCACCAGCTGCGCGGTCTCCTCGGGCCCAATGCCGCCCTCAGGACCCACGATGAGGGCGATGCGCGCAGGCAGACTCCCGTCCGTACGGGATTGCTGAACCAAGGCGAGAGCGGCCCCGAGCGAATCCGTCGCTTCCTCGTGGCAGACGAAGGCAACCCCGGCCTCGTGCGTGAGGGAGGAAACCCAGGAGGCCAGCTCGCGGCTATCCTTGACGCCCTCAACGACCGGGATGAAGGCACGGCGGGACTGCTTGGCGGCCGCACGGGCGACGCCCTCCCACTTCGCGCGCCCCTTGTCGGCCTTCGGCCCCTTCCACTGGACGATCGCGCGCTGCGACGCCCAGGGAATCACCCGGTCGACGCCGATTTCGGTGCAGATCTCGACGGCGGCCTCGTCGCGCCCGCCCTTGGCGAGCGCCTGAACGAGGATCACCTCGGGACTCGGAGCATCCTCGCGCACAAACTCGCGCACCACAAGATGCAGCGAGGACTTATCGCTCCCGCTGACCTCGCAGGTCGCGCGCAGACCACACCCATCGACGACGTCAACCCACTCCCCCGCGCCGATGCGGCGCACAGAAGCAGCATGACGCCCCTCGGCTCCCCCGAGGCACGCACTGTCCCCCACTGACAGGGACTCAAGGACCGGGGTCAGGTCCGAGCCGAGGAAAACGGGCAGCGTCACGGCGCATCACCCCATGAAGGTGTCGCGGAGCTTGTCAAAGAACGAGGCCTGCTGGCGGTGTGGCTCCACGCGCACCTCGCCACGCACCTTCGCCAGCTCCTCGAGCAGCTCACGCGACTTGTCGTCGAGCTTCTTCGGAATCTGGACGTCAACGTGCACATGCATCGAGCCGCGGCCCGAGCGCTGCAAGTGTCCGACGCCCAACCCTTCCAGAACGATATCGTCGTTCGGCTGAGTACCGGGGTTGATCGTGACAGTCTTCTTGCCGTCGAGGGTCTCCAGCTCGAACTCGGTGCCCAGGGCAGCCGTCGTCATCGGGATCGTGATCCACGTGTGCAGGTCGTCCCCTCGACGGTCAAAGACCGGGTGCTTCTTTTCGCGGATCAACAGGTAGAGATCGCCGTTCGGGCCACCGCCCTGGCCGACCTCGGCCTCGCCGCTCACGCGGATCTGCGTGCCCTCGCTGGCGCCCGCGGGGATGTTGACGTTGAGGGTGCGGCGCGTGCGCACGCGTCCGGCACCCGAGCACTCCGTGCAGGGCGTGGCGATCGTGTCGCCGTAGCCCTGACAGGTCGGACATGGTGCCTGCGTCTGCATGCGACCGAAGAGCGAGTTCTGGATCTGAGTCACGAAACCCGAGCCGTGGCAGGTCGTGCACTGCGTGGACGAGGTGCCCGGCTGACACATCGAGCCATGGCAGGCCTCGCACAGAACATAGGTATCGAAGGCCACTTCCTTGGCCGCGCCGAAAGCCGCGTCCTCCAGGGTGATGTCAACGACAACCTGGCGATCCTTACCGCGACGCACGCGCGACGCCGGACCCGACGCCGATGCGCCGAAGCCACCGCTAAACATGGCTTCGAAAATGTCAGAAAAACCGCCGAAGCCCGCACCTGCGCCAGCGCCGCCGCCACGCAGCGCGTCCGGGCCGCCGATATCGTACATCTGGCGCTTCTCCGGATCCGACAGCGTCTCGTAGGCGACGGACAGCTCCTTGAAGGCTTCCTCCGAGTCTGCGCCCGCGTAGTCAGGGTGCAGCTTTCGGGCGAGCTTACGGTAGGCCTTCTTAATCTCGTCCTGGCTGGCGTCACGGGCGACGCCGAGGACCTCGTAGTAGTCTCTCACGCTTGCTCTTTCTTTTCGTGGGGTCGTTCGTTCATCGTCATCATGCTCGACGCACGGCCGAGTTAGCTGTTGGTTTCCTGCGCGAGGTAGCGCGACAGGTAGGCGGCCACGGCTCGTACCGAGCTCATGGTGCGCGCGTAGTCCATCCTCATGGGGCCCACAATGCCCAGGTGGGCGCAACCCCCCTGTTCATCGGCACCCGCCCGGTAGGTTCCGGTGACGACAGCTGCCTCTGCCAGGCCGTCGTGGGGGTTTTCCGTACCGATACTCACGTGCACGTCATCACCCGGGTCGGCCTCGGCGAAGAGCCGCATGAGAACGACCTGCTCTTCGAGGGCGTCCAGGACCGGCGCGATGTCGTGGAAGTCGAGTGCTCCCCTCGCCAGGTTCGCGGCGCCCGCGACGACGATCTTCGACTCACTCTGCCCGCTGAGGACGTCGGTGAGGGCGGCGCCGATCGCGGCGACCGTCCCGACGAGGTCGGAGCGAGCAGAGGCGGTCGCCGCATCGACACATGCCTGTACGGTCGCTGACGTGGCGCCGTCGCAGTGACGTCGCAGGTGCTCACAGGCCTCGTGCAACTGGCCATCGTCGAGGGGCGCGTGCAGGCTCAACGTGCGCTCCCCAACCTCGCCGTCGGCGGTAATGACGACAACGAGGACGCGGCCCGGCGTCAGATCAATCGCCTCGAAGTGCTTGAGGAGACGCACGCGCGCGCCCGGGTACTGGACGAGGGCCACCTGATGCGTGACCTGTGCGAGGAGGCGTACCGAGCGCTCCACGACATCGTCGATGTCGACCGATTCGGACAGGAACGTCTCAAGGGCCTGGCGCTCGGGACCGCTCATGGGCTTGAGTTCGGCGAGCCGGTCGACGAACACTCGGTAGCCGCGGTCGGTCGGCACACGCCCGGCGGAGGTGTGAGGCTGGTAGATGAGCCCGGCTTCCTCAAGCACCGCCATGTCGTTGCGGATCGTCGCCGAGGAAACGCCGAGCCCCCCGGCGGCAATCGCCTTGGAACCGACGGGTTCGCGGGTGGCTACGTACTGGGTGACGATGGCGCGCAGGACGTCAAGGCGGCGGTCCTGTGCACTCGTGCGTGTCATGCCGTCTCCCTCCCTGCTTGGCACTCATGCTTCCTGAGTGCCAATGCTACCCCCGGTCCTTCGCGAGAGGCGAGCGTAGTGCGCAACGACTGGTGCGCCCTGCGCGAACCTTCACACGGGGCGGTCACCATCACATCGCAGGGCGACCCTTACTGCGCCCAGGGCACCGTCACGAAGTCGATGAGTTCCTCCACCCTACCCAGCAGCGCGGGTTCGAGGTCGCGATAGGTGCGCACGGTCGACAGGATCCGCTTCCACCCCATCGCAATGTCACGCTGGTCGGCATGCGGCCAGCCGAGGGCATCAAGCGTCCCATGCTTGATATCGATACCGCGCGGAATATCCGGCCACCGCTCAAGCCCAACACGGGCCGGCTTGACGGCCTGCCAAATGTCAACGAAAGGATGGCCGAGGACGAGAACCGCACCCGGCCAACGAGCTGACACGGCCTCGGCGATGCGAGACTCCTTCGACCCGGGAACCATGTGATCGACCAGAACACCCGCGCGCGCAGTATCCGTCGGCCCGAAGACCTCCAAGATCGCTTCGAGGTTGTCAACGCCTTCGAGGAGCTGCACAGCAATGCCTGCCTCGGCCAGGTCCTCGCCCCACACGTGCTGCACGAGCTCGGCATCATGACGACCCTCCACCCAGATGCGCGAGCGCTTCGCGACCTTGGGGCCGCTCGAGGTGGGGGCGAACGAACCGGAGTTCGTGATGCGGCGTCCCGACGCGCTGACCTGCGTGCCGGACGAGGCCCGGGCAGGGGCCGGGCGCGGCGGCAGCGCCTCAATGGGACGACCCTCCAGCCAAAAACCGGGGCCGAGAGGGAAGGAACGACGCACTCCTCGCCGATCCTCCAGCTCCACGAGGTGAACACCGCCAGACTTTTCCACACGCGTCACGGCGCCGACCCAACCGGAGGCGACATCCTCCAAGACCATGCCGATCTCGACATGGACTGCCTGAGAGCGCGGACGCCTCGCCCCCGGCCCGTCGCGATGCGGGTCATGCGCGAAGATGTTGCGGCCGTAGGGATCTGAGCTACTCACCCGGCTTACTCTAGCGGCACAACCGCTCAGTGCAGGCTCACGGCGTGAATGAGCATCGACACGAGGGCAGCCAAAATCCACGAGGACACTGAGCCAATAAGGAATTCCTCAGCCTTCTCCCCCGTCGAATCCTGCGAGATTTCAGGAAAACGGATGACGCCCTTGGCGGCAACGACTGCCGCAATCGCGACCTCTGCGCCAGCCCCAGCCAAGACGATGATCAGCAGACGCTCAAGCGGGCCGATCCAGCGGCCACCACGCAATGCCGTCACTTCGCCCTCATCCTCTGTGCGACCGGCGACGATGGGCAACGCACCCGAGATCAGGGGAGGCTCGACGGCGTCCGATTCCTCGCACGCTCCCTCATCATCATCCGGCAGCGACGCGGGCATCGCCGGCAGGACGGGCGCATTAATCCACCCGGGAACCGGATCGGACCCACGCCCACGCGCGCACTGTAAAATGGCGGTGATGAGGTGATTGCCCGGACCCGTCACGAGGAAGAGCACCGCGATGATCAGGTCGATCGGACGTCCGGAGCGTAGCGAGAGCATCGGAAACTCGGTCGGTTCCGCACTCAGGAGCGCGACAAAACCGACGGAGGCCAACGCCCAGCGGGCGATCACACCCCGCGCGGAGGGGTCAACAAGGTCCCACGCGAACCATATGATCGCGAGCGTCGCGCCGAGCACATTTGCCAGCGCACTGACGCCGAGGATGAACCACGCGTAGCAGATCACCGCGAGGAGCAGCGTCAGAAAGAGCGACAGGCGCCGCGACCAACGTCGAGGGTCTGACGTGAGGAGGACGGTCAGCTCCGAGGCAGCGATGCCCAGGAGAAGGACTTCATGCACGTGCGGCCTCCGCAATGATGAGTGACGACTGGATCAACCCCACCCCCGTGCCCCGGGCGAAGTCAGAAACGGCCTGCTGCGAGAGCTTCTCTGCCCGAGCGATCTCCACCTGGGTCTTACCGAGAAGCAGCGCAGCGGTGATACGGCGATGACGCGCAGAGAGCTTGAGGATCGCATGATCACGCAGGCTCAGCAGCGCGTTGATGCAGGTCTGGCAATGGCTCGGGAAGGACGACTCTACAGAGGCGTGTGCCATGAACCAGGTGCGGATGAACGGATTCGAGGAATCTTGCACGTCATGCGCACGGTTGATCGCAGCGCGGGCCGCCCACCAAGCTGAGCCATCCTGAAGCTGCGCCGACTCCGTACCACGCAACCGCGCCGGAGCCTGACGATGAACACCCGAGGAGAACTCCTCAATTCGTCCCGCACCAATTCCGAAGCGAAGCTGAAGCTGTGGGGGAAGCAGAAGCTGCGCGCGCAACGTCAGGAGAAGAGCATCCTCCAGCGTGTACGCCACAGCCTGGAATTCGTCACCGACCGTCGGGTAAGGCGCCTGCAGTAGCGCGAGCCCCTCACTCGCATCCCCAAGAGCATCCTCATAGATTCTCTGAGCCTCTGCACGATTGGTCAGCGTACGAGAGCCCACGATGTCAGCAATGACGGCGTAACGAAGAGTCACAGTACCACACTTTTCCTTGTATACGGCTCTTCACAAGCCCCCTCATGGAGGAACCCTGCAAATTACTCGGCTTCACATGACACATCTAGGCAAACATATTTCAACCATGATGTCAACAGTATTGCGACGTAATGCTAGCTTGTCACATCGCACACGCCAACCCGGTGTCAAACAGCAGACAACCATTTCCACAGATCTACTTGTATCATAGGATATACAAGTTCCATCGTGGATCACGGGGTTGCACAATAATGTTTACCACCAGAGGCATATTCCGCCACATAGGCAGCATATGACCGTCAGTACCCCATAATTTCGCGGGTCACGCAGTCCGCGAGGAGACGGCCGCGCAGCGTGAGGACAACGCGCCCGGAGAGAGCGCAAGCCCCATCGATCAGTCCATCCGCAATGAGCGCGGCGATACGCCCATCGGAGGAGCCACGCGTTCCTTCAGGCAGTGACAGGCCCGGCAGTCCCTCAATCTCAACACCCTCGGACGTACGCACACCCAGCATGACACGCTCCAGCTCGCGCGCATCCACGTCGAGAACCTCGCCAGCATAAGCAGGAGACTGTCCAGCATTCAGACGCCCCGCATAGGCTCCCGGGTTCTTCACGTTCCACCAGCGCATACGCCCCACATGCGAATGCGCTCCCGGCCCAAAGCCCCACCAATCCCAGTCCCGCCAGTAGGCCAAGTTATGGCAGGAGGCGCGGTCATAGAAGGTCGATGGCCCTCCCGAGGCACGGTCCGCCTCGGTGATGCGCGCGAAGTTCGAAATCTCGTACCACGCGTATCCCGCCTCGCCCAGGAGGGCATCGGCGAGCTCATACTTGGCAGCCTCATCATCCGGATCGGGGGTCGGCAGCTCTCCCCGGGCCACCTGCGCCCCCATCTTCGTCCCCTCCTCGACAACAAGCGCGTAGACGCTGATGTGGTCAGGCTCGTACGACAGGGCGGCACGCAGGGATGTCTCCCAGTCCGCCAGGCTCTCCCCGGGGGTTCCGTAGATAAGATCCACCGAGGTCGACAGGCCTGCTTCCTTCGCCCACTCAACGACGAGGGGAACCCGCTCGGGCGTATGCGTGCGATCGAGGGTCGCGAGGATCTTCGGCACAGCCGACTGCATGCCAAAGGACACTCGAGTAAACCCAGCGTCAGCCAGTTGCGCGAGTCCATCACGCGTCACCGTGTCGGGGTTAGCTTCGAGGGTCACCTCCGCACCCGGCGCAATACCGATGCGTTCACGCAGGCCTGCGAGGATCTTGGTCAACTCATCGACATCCAACATCGTCGGAGTACCGCCACCGAAAAATACCGTCCGCGCCTGGCGCGTGGGGAGCCCCGCCTCGGACATGACCCGAGACGCCAGAGCAGCCTCGGCAAGAACGGAGGGCGCGTAGTCTCCCACCTGCGCGCCCGGACCGAAACCGACCGTGTACGTGTTGAAGTCGCAATACCCACAGCGCACGCGACAGAAAGGGACGTGCACGTACAGGGACAGCGGACGACCGCGATCCGCCTCGACGAGGCCGGGGTCGAGCGATCCGTCGGCTGGCCAGCGCTCCCCCTCAGGCTGGGCGGGGCTCACCGGTACACTCCGCGTCTCTCGACGTCAGCCACGGGGACGACGAATGCCGACGATGTCATGGGCGTGGCGGCCCGCATCGATGCCTCGGGTCTCAAAGTGCGTGACAACGCGTCCCTCGAAACGGGGGGCGAATCCGCCACGCTCAGGCTCAGGATCACCCGGATCCGGTCGCTCCCCGGCGTGTGGGTTGTCGAAAAGCTCGCAGGCCTCGATCACGTCTCGCATCTGCCACGCATAGTCGTCCCAGTCGGTGGCCAGGCGCCACGCTCCCCCGTCGCGCAACAGGCGTGCCACCTCGAGGGCAAAGGAATCGGAGACGAGGCGACGCTTACGATGCCGGGCCTTACGCCACGGATCGGGGAAGAACGTCCAGACCTCGTCCAGGCACGCGTCCCCCAGCATGATGGGAAGGGCCTGAGCAGCATCGGCTTCGATCACGCGAATGTTATCCACACCCGCGTCGACCGCCTTGGACACGAGCTTGGCGATGCCCGGAACCCACACCTCAAGGGCGAGGAAGTCACGCTCGGGATGGGCAGCCGCAGCAGCGACGATCTGCTCGCCCGTGCCCGAGCCAATCTCGAGCGTCACGGGAGCGCTGCGTCCAAACAACTCAGCCAGATCGAGCGTGAAATCCTGCGCGACCGTCGTGTAGCCAACGCCGCGACGCGGCTCGACCACATAGCGGTGCGCGTGCGCCTCCCACGTGCGCGCGAGGTTCGCGGGCAGTTCGCGCGTGCGTCGCGTGAAAGACTTCGTGCGGCTCATGAAGACCGTGCCCTCGGGAGCCTCACCCGGACGACGACCCCCGGCCTCATTCATCCGATCCTCGCTCACTTTTTGCCCGTCGGGACGTCGGAGGTCAGCGCAGCGATGAAGGCTTCCTGCGGCACGTCCACACGGCCGATGGACTTCATGCGCTTCTTGCCTTCCTTCTGCTTCTCGAGCAGCTTGCGCTTACGGCTGATGTCACCGCCGTAGCACTTGGCGAGCATGTCCTTACGCAGGGCCTTGATGGTCTCACGGGCGATGACGCGCGCGCCGACAGCCGCCTGGACCGGGATCTCGAACTGCTGACGAGGAATCAGTTCCTTGAGGCGCTTCGTCATGCGCTGGCCGTAGTTGTAGGCGCCGTCGCGGTGCACGATCGCGCTGAATGCATCCACGCGGTCGCCATTAAGCAGAATGTCGACCTTGACGAGGTCGGCGCTCTGCTCGCCGCTCTCCTGGTAATCCAGGGAAGCGTAGCCGCGCGTACGGGACTTGAGCTGATCAAAAAAGTCGAAGACGATTTCGGCGAGGGGCAGCTGGTAGTGCAGCTCCACGCGGTCCTCGCTCAGGTAGTCCATGCCCCGCATCGAGCCGCGACGCTCCTGGCACAGCTCCATGATGGTGCCCGTGAACTCAGTGGGCGTCAGGATCGTCGCATTGACGACAGGCTCGCGCACCTCGGAAATCTTGCCCTCGGGGAACTCGCTCGGGTTGTCGACGCGCACCTCAGTGCCGTCCTCGGTGACGACGCGGTAGACGACGTTCGGGGCGGTCGCGATGAGATCGAGGTTAAACTCTCGCTCCAGACGCTCGCGAATAATCTCCAGGTGCAGCAGACCGAGGAATCCGCAGCGGAAGCCGAAGCCGAGAGCCGCGGAAGACTCCGGCTCAAAGGTCAACGCCGCATCGTTGAGCTGAAGACGCTCGAGGGCATCACGCAGGTCCGGGAAGTCAGAGCCGTCGACCGGGTAGATGCCGGAGAACACCATGGGGTTGGGGTCACGGTAGCCCTCGAGCGCCTCGGTCGCGCCTCGTACCTGGCTCGTCACCGTGTCACCGACACGGGACTGGCGCACGTCCTTCACGCCCGTGATCAGGTAGCCGACCTCGCCAGCGCCGATGCCCTCTTCGGGCTTCGGCTCAGGCGAGATAACGCCCAGCTCGAGGAGCTCGTGGGTGGCGCCCGTGGACATCATGCGCACGCGCTGGCGGGTGGAGAGCACACCGTCGACGACACGCACGTAGGTGACGACGCCCCGGTAGGTGTCGTACACGGAATCGAAAATCATCGCGCGCGTGGGCGCCTCGGGGTCGCCCTCGGGGGCGGGGACAGCCTCGACGATACGGTCAAGCAGCTCCTCGACACCCTCACCGGTCTTGCCGGAGACCTTGAGAACCTCGTCCTCGTCACAGCCGATCAGCTGGGCAACCTCATGGGCGTACTTCTCGGGCTGAGCACCCGGCAGGTCGATCTTGTTGAGGACCGGGATGATCGCGAGGTCATTCTCGAGGGCCAGGTACAGGTTCGCGAGCGTCTGCGCCTCGATGCCCTGCGCGGCATCGATGAGGAGGACCGCACCCTCACACGCCGCGAGAGAACGAGAAACCTCGTAGGTGAAGTCCACGTGCCCAGGCGTATCGATCATGTTGAGCGCGTAGGGGGTTCCCTCGTACGCCCACGGCATGCGCACGGCCTGGCTCTTGATCGTAATGCCACGCTCACGCTCGATGTCCATGCGATCGAGGTACTGGTCGCGCATCTCGCGGGCCTCGACGACACCGGTCAGCTGGAGCATACGGTCCGCGAGCGTCGACTTCCCATGATCGATATGGGCGATGATGCAGAAGTTACGGATCTGCCCCTGCGGGGTGTGAGCCGGGCGAATCTGCGCCTGCTGCGCGGGCGTGGGGATGGGCACGTGAACCTCCGTGAAGTCGTTAACCTCCTTATCGTCCCATTGTCGCAGGCGTTTGTGCCAGTTCAGGCGCGGGAAGTCGCGCACAGTGGCCGCGGCTCACACCCCTTGCGAGCCACCCATCTCCCCCTGAGCAACGATGGAGATCGCCTCCGTGAAGTCGCAGTCTTCCCAGTCATCGGGATGATCATCGCGAAGTTTGCGCGCGATGGCCTCGGCACGTTGGTCGTCACCGCGCATCGTGGCCAGGGTCAGCAAAATGGTGCGAATGCGCGCCGTGAGGGGGTCCCGATCCCCCAGGTATCGGCGGCAGTCCTCTGCCAAAACCGTCCACAGATCCTCGCCGGCATCCCGATCGCCTCCCATCCAGGTATTGCGAGCGATCTCGTTGCGCAGGCGCAACACCCGCCAGTCACCGCGTTCAACGACCGTCAGCAGTGCGTCCATGTTGTGCTCGTAGAGCGCGATCGCCTCGTCGTAGTGACGATCAGCAGAAAGAACCTCAGCGAGGTTGTCGCGTACGGTCAGCAGCGTCATGTCGGCCTCGTCGCGAGTTTCTTCCATGTCCGCGAGGAGCTCACGGTAGACGCGGGCCGCCCTGTTCCACTTCCCCGTGTTCTTCCACGGCATTGCCGAATTATTGCGAATCGCGAACGCAATCTGAGGGTCGAGGCCTCGGCAGGCCTTCACATCAGCGACGAGCGCCCCGAAGCGGCGGGCCGCCATATCGTTGAACCCCAGAACCGACAACCAGTAGGCTTCCGAGTTCCTCAGCATGAGGACAAGGGGATGGTCACGCTCCAGAGCCCTCGCTCCGAGCCGCGCGGCATCACCCGCCACGCGTCGGCACCGGTCGTAGGATCCCCGCGCGCTATGCCAGTCGACACACAGTTTGGCCGCTTCGAGACGCAGCTCCATCGCAACCTCCTCGTCCTCGTACACCCCAGTTGCATGTTCCAGGGCTCGATCCAACGCGCCGCCAGCGGCGCTGCTCAACGCATCAGCCAGGCACGCGCGCGCCCGGGCGTCGGGTGAGCCAGGGGTGGAGGAGGCCAGGCCGAAAGCATCGAGGGATACGATCGGACCGTGAATCGTTGCAGCGGACATCGTCGTCACCTTTCATCGTTGAGGGTTCATCTGCGAACACATCCAGAATGAAACAGACAACCGCGCACTGTCACGCAGAGAAACACCCCCTGTGGATAACCTGGCCGCGCGCAGAACCCCTGTGGATAAAACCGGGCGGATCTTCCCCTGCCGTATGCTGGTCCCATGAATTCATTCGTCAGGGGCCTGTTCAACTTCCTCATCAGCGTCATCTCCGGCGCCGCCGAGGAATCACAGTCGAACACCACCAAGCCGTCGCAGCACCAGTCGAACAACAAGACGACAGCCAAGCCGCGCTCGTCCTCATCGTCCAACGCGCGCTCCGGCTCCGCCCACCGCTACGAGGACCCGGCGACCTCGGATCGTCCCCAGACATCCATCCGCGAAGCGAGCATCGCCGACGCGCTCGCCAATGCCTCGTACACGCCCGTCATGGATGGGGACGCCGACCCCGGTGAAGTCGTGTGGACCTGGGTCCCCTATCAGGAGGACGCCTCCGTCGGTAAAGACCGCCCAGCCGTCGTCATCGGCGCGCAGGGTGATGGCGTGTATATCCTGCAGCTGACCAGCAAGGATCACACGCGCGACGCCGCCCAGGAGGCAGCCGCCGGACGCTACTGGTTCAACATCGGCTCAGGCGACTGGGATTCCAAGGGCCGCCCCTCCGAGGTGCGTCTCGACCGCGCCCTGTGGGTGAAGGCCACCGATGTGCGGCGCGAGGGCTCGATCCTACCCAAGTCGACCTGGCAGCTCATCGTCGACGCACTCGAGGAGCACTACCGCACGCACGGAGAATAACTCCGCGACACGTGACCGACCTTACGAGGCCGTACAAGCGCCAGGAATATGACGAGAAGTCCCCTCCCTGGTATGATCGGTCGTTGGACTCCCGGCCTGGTCGGGCAGGGGGTCTGGTTAGGACCGTTTGCGGGTGTCCCCACGCCTAAGTCCCGGTCTTGACACAGCCCTCACCGACCCTGTCAGACATACATCAAGGAGAAATCCGACTGTGGCAAACATTAAGTCCCAGAAGAAGCGCATCCTCACCAACGAGAAGCGCCGCGTTCGTAACCAGTCCGTGAAGTCCGAGCTGAAGACCCTGGTCCGTCAGACCCGCGAGGCCGTTGAGGCCGGCGACAAGGACAAGGCTCTCGCCGCTCTGCGCATCGCTTCGCGCAAGCTGGACGTCGCCGTCTCTAAGGGCGTCATCCACAAGAACCAGGCCGCGAACCGCAAGTCCAAGCTTGCTCGTCGCGTCGCATCGATCGCTGACTGATCAAACGCACGTTTGAATGAAGCGGGTCGCCCACTGGGCGGCCCGCTTTCGTATACCCACTCCCCCGTGCTTGTGCGGGTCAAGGCATGCCCCCGATCTGTTCCACACTCCGGCACTTCACGCGCATAGCTGAGCCCCGACCTCGTCGAAACGAGGCCGGGGCATTGCTGCAATCCGCCAGCGCCTACTCGAGCTCGAAGGCGCCCGTGTAGAGCTGGTAGTACACGCCCTTCTGGGCGATCAGGTCGTCGTGGCTACCGCGCTCGATGATGCGACCGTGGTCGAGGACCATGATCGCGTCCGAGTTACGAACCGTCGAGAGGCGGTGGGCAATCACGAAGACCGTGCGCCCCTCCATGAGGTTATCCATGCCCTGCTGCACGAGAGCCTCGGTTCGCGTGTCGATCGAGGAGGTCGCCTCGTCCAGGATCATCGCCGGCGGGTCAGCCACTGCGGCACGCGCGATCGACAGGAGCTGGGCCTGACCCTGCGAGAGGTTCGAACCGTTACCGGTCAGCATCGTGTCGTAGCCCTCGGGCAGGCGGCGGATGAAGGAGTCCGCGTTGGCCAGCTTCGCGGCGGCAATGCATTCCTCGTCCGTGGCGTCCAGACGGCCGTAGCGGATGTTCTCCATGACCGTGCCCGTGAACAGCTTGACGTCCTGCAGGACGACGCCGAGGGAGCGACGCAGGTCCGGCTTATGGATCTTGTTGATGTTGATGCCGTCGTAGCGGATCTTGCCGTCGGCGATGTCGTAGAAGCGGTTGATCAGGTTGGTGATCGTCGTCTTGCCGGCGCCCGTGGCGCCCACGAAGGCGATCTTCTGGCCGGGCTTTGCCCACAGGGAGATGTCGTGCAGGATCTGCTTCTCGCCGTCGTAGGAGAAGTCGACGTCCTCCATAACCAGTTCGCCACGCAGGCGCGTGTAGGTGACGGTGCCGTCGGCCTGGTGGGGGTGGCGCCACGCCCAGATTCCCGTGCGTTCCTCGGTCGGCTCGAGCGTGCCATCGGGCAGCTCGCGCGCACGCACGAGGGTCACGTAGCCCTCGTCCTCCTCGGGCTTCTGGTCGATGAGGGCGAACACGCGGCCCGCACCAGCCATACCCAGGGCGATCATGGGAACCTGCATGGACATCTGGCCGATCGTCTGCGAGAAGTTACGGACCATGCCCAGGAAGGACACGACCACGCCGACCGTGATGACATCGACGCCGACCAGGTGGATGTTCGGCGTCTGTTCCAGGATCATGACGCCGCCGACGATGGCGACCACGACGTACATGATGTTGCCGATGTTGCCCAGGGCAGGCATCAGCACGTTGCCGTAGATGTTCGCCTTCTGCGAGGAGTCGAAGAGCTTCTGGTTGAACTCCACGAACTCATCTTTGGCGTCCTGCTCGTGATTGAAGACCTGGACGACCTTCTGGCCGTCCATCATCTCTTCGATGAAGCCTTCTTCGTCTGCGAGGGCGCTCTGCTGGGCCTTCATGAAGCGGCCCGACAGGCCACCAAGCTTGCCAGTCAGGAAGGCCATGAACGCGCCCACGAGGAGCACAACGAGGAACAGCCACACGGAGTAGTAGAGCATCGTTCCAACCAGCACGATGATGGTCAGGCCCGACTGGATGAGCGTCGGGATCGACTGGCCGATCAGCTGGCGGATCGCGTCCGTATCGTTCGTGAACGTCGACATGATCGCGCCGTGCGGGTGCGTGTCGAAGAATCGCAGGGGCAGGCGCTCCATCGAGTCGAACATGTCGTCGCGCATGTGCTTGAGTGTCCCCTGCGTCACGATCGCCATGGCACGCGTGTAGATGAAGTTGCCGATGACACCGGCACTGAAGATGATGCCCATCGTGACGACGAGGCGTACCAAGGTTCCTCGCACCGCATCGAAGCCGCTCGCCAGGCCCGGGGTCACGACGTTGTCGACGATCTGCTGCATGAAGATTGAGCCGACGGCAGAGGCCACGGCTGCGAGGATGATGCACACGACCGTGAGGCTGATACGCACCGGATAGTGCCGGAAGACGTATGCCATGAGACGGCCGAAGGGACGCTCAATACCCTCGAGCTTGTCAGCGTCGTCGATTCGGGAGTTGCGCGCGCGTGCCATGTCAGGCTACCTCGCTTTCGCTCGCGGCGTTCTGGGAATCGTAGATTTCGCGATACTCCCCGCCCGCTGCCATCAGCTCCTCGTGGGTGCCGCGTTCCTTGATGCGACCGTCGTCCAGCACGATGATCTGGTCGGCGTGGCTCACCGAGGAAAGGCGCTGGGCGATGATGATCGTCGTCGTGCCCGGGATCTCGGTCTCAAAAGCATTGCGAATCAGCGAGTCGGTCTTCGTATCCACCGCGGAGGTCGAGTCGTCCAGGATGAGGATCTTGGGGTTCTTCAGCATTGCACGGGCGATACACAGGCGCTGCTTCTGGCCACCCGACACATTCGTGCCGCCACGGGAGATGACATAGTCGTAGCCGCCGGGCAGCTGCTGGATGAACTCGTCGGCCTGCGCGAGCTTGCAGGCGCGCTCGATCTGCTCGTCGGTGGCCTCGGGGTTACCCCAGCGCATGTTCTCCTTGATCGTTCCAGAGAACAGAACGTTCTTCTGCAGGACGACGGAGACCGCGTCACGCAGAGCGCTCAGCTCGTAGTCGCGCACGTCGCGACCGCCGACCTTCACGGATCCCTCGGAGACGTCGTAGAGGCGGCAGATCAGCTGGATCAGCGAGGTCTTGGACGAACCGGTGCCGCCCACGACGCCGAGCGTCGATCCGGATTCGATGCGCAGACTGATGTCAGACAGGGCGTTCTCTTCGGCGCTCGCCGAATACTTGAAGGACACGTCCTCGAAGACGACGGAACCATCCGCAACATCGGTCGCGCCGTTCTCGGGTGACGTGAGCGACGGCTCGTGGTTGAGAACCTCGGCGATACGATGCGCGGACTCTGCGGCCATCGTCGTCATGACGAAGATGAAGGCGAGCATCAGCATATGTGTCAGGATCTGGATGCCGTAGGTGATGAGGGCGGTGAGTCCACCCTTCGTCAGCTCGGTCGCGCCCGAGTTGATGATGATCGACGCGCCAACGTAGTCGACGGCCACGATCGCCGCGAAGATGAAGAACATCATGACGGGGCTGTTGAGCGCGATGAGCTTCTCCGCGTTGGTGAAGTCCTTGCGCACGTCCTGCGAGGCAGCGCGGAACTTGGTGGTCTCGTAGTCCTCGGTCACGAAGGATTTCACGACGCGAATCGCCGCGACGTTCTCCTGGACGGAGTTGTTCAGAGCGTCGTACTTCTTGAAAATACGGCGGAAGATCGGGAAGGCAATAAGCACGATGACCGCCAGGATGATGGCGAGCACCGGCACCATCCCGAGGAAGATGAGGGCCATCTTCACGTTGATACGCCACGCCATGACGATCGAGAAGACGATCATGAGGGGCACACGCACCGCGATACGAATGAGCATGCCGAAGGCGTTTTGCACGTTGGTCACGTCCGTCGTCATACGGGTGACCAGCGAGGACGTCGAGAAGCGGTCGATGTCCGCAAACGAGAAGTCCTGCACCTTAAAGAAGAGGTCCTGACGCAGGTTTTTCGCCAGGCCCACCGAGGCGGTCGCCGCGAAACGTGCGGAGAGGATACCGCAGGCAAGTGAGGCGAAGGCCAGCCCGGTCAGGATCAGGCCCAGGCGCATGACGGGGCTCAGGGATACGCCGTCAAGTGCATCCACGAGCGAGACCATGGTGAGCGGGATCAAGCACTCGAGGACCACTTCCCCGATGATGAACAGCGGGGTCAGGATCGAGGCGGTCTTAAACTCGCGTAGCCTCCCCGCCAGCGTGCGGATGGTTTTCATGTATTTCCTCTTCGTTCCCTACGGGCGTCTCATAGACGAGGCCGGGGCGCGTATTCAGCGCCCGTGCAGCCTACAGATGGTGATAAGTGCTTTTTCGATGGCGCGCTGCGGGTCCCGCGATGCACCCTTTGTTTCGGCGTCTGCCGTGGCGATGGCGCCGAAGGCCCCTGCCAGCGAGGCGTCGGACCAGCCGCGCAGCTCACGCCTCGCTCGGTCCACCTGCCAGGGGGCCATCTTCAGGGCGGACGCCGATCCACCGATCGATACTTTCGCCATGGCGCGGAACTTCATGGCCAGGGCGGTGACGAGCAGCTGGGGTACGATGCCGGTGGCGAACGCGTGGCGCGCGAGCGTGAGCGCCTTCGCCGAGTTCCCCGCGACGGCCGCGTCGGCTACGTCGTATCCCGTGGCCTCGACGCGCCCTGACTGATAGCGCCGCACGTCCTCCAAGGTGATGCGTCCACTCACGTCAGAGAGAAGCTGCGCCAGTGCGCCCGCCATCGCGCGAGGGTCGTTACCCAGCGCGTCCACGAGGGCCTGCTGGGCCTCGGTGTCCATCTGCCGACGCGCGGCTCGCACGTCGGAGGCGATGAGGGCCAGCTTGTCGCGGTCGTTTTTCAGCGGGTCGGCGGGGATCACGGGCCATTTGGCCTTGGTGATCGTGTCGATGACTTTCTTGCCCCGAGCGTTTCCACCGGGATGGGCCAGGAACATCCACACGTCGGGGGCGGGGGCCGCGCAGTAGGCGATGAGGTCGTTCGCGAGTGCATCGCTCATGGTCTCGAGGTCCCGGATGATGACCATGCGGGATTCGCCAAAGAGCGAGGGCGAGGCAATAACATCGAGCTGTCCGGCCTGGTAGGTGGCCGCGTTGATGTCGGTGCGTTCGAGGTTGGGGTCAGCCTCGTGGGCGAGAGCGCGTAGCCGGTCGAGGGCACGGTCAACGAGGAGGCCTTCGGGGCCTTTAATCAACACGATGGGTGCCAGCGTTATCTCGGCTGGGGCCGCCGGGCGCGAACCGCGTGCTGCCACGTCTTCCTGCCTTTCCGCTGTGATAGTAACTCCCTAAGTCTGCCACTCGGCGGCCCCATCTGCGTCCCTCTTTGCCCACGGCGGACAATAGTCGTGGCAGGTGTCACGACGGTTTGACGGCACCCCCACAGTGGCGTCTTACTCCTGCGCTGACGTTTCACTCTCGTCAATGAGCGGAGCTCCCCACCGCACCCACGCCCTCCACGCGAGCCATCCGCAGCAACAGCAGGCATAGATGCCCACAACGGTCGAGGCCCCGCCTGGAACGGCCACCCCATTTCCAGGCAGGTTCGCGCACAAGCGCGCTGTTCCTGCGATCCATGCGGTCGCCAACGAGGAAACACGGGCGCACGTCGAGGCTACTGGGATACTCAGCGGGGCGAGGAGAGCACCCGCAATCCCCGCGATCGTCGCGATGGGAACGGCGGGCTCGGCAACGACGTTAGCGATGATCCCCCACACCGGCACGGTTCCGGAGAGTGACACGATGAGGGGCGCGGTAGCGAGTTCCGCGAGAGCGGGCACGCAGACCATCTCCACGAGACGACGCAGCGTGCGCCCCGCGCGCGTATCCCCGCGAATGCGTCGGCGTGAGCGACGAATGAGCGCAGACGACGGGCCCACGACCGCGAGCGCGGCGAGCACGGAGAGGGCAAAGCCGTAGGAGCGCGATGCCCAGGGGTCGATGAGGAGCGTAGTGATGACGACGGCGCTCAGGGCGGCGATGGATTGGCCGTCGCGTCCGAGGATGAGTCCGAGGGCAGCGACGGCCGCAACGCAGGTGGAGCGTAGAACTGAGGCTTCGGGGCCGACGAGGATGAGGATTGTGCCCAGGACGAGGATGGTTGCTGTCAGGCGCATGGTTTTGCGCGGGGGGACGACGAGGGTGACGGTGGCGAGGATGATGACGATGTGGGATCCGGAGACGGCGGTGAGGTGGGTGAGGGAGGTCGTTCTCATGGCTTGGGCGAGGTCTGCGGGCATGCCTCGGTCGTCTCCGATTGCCATGCCGGGTACGAGGGCGCGGGCGTCCCTGGGCAGGGAGGAGCATGCGCGGGCGAAGGTGTCATGGGTGGAGCGCCTCCAGCTCGCCAGACCATCGGGTCGCTCGATCAGCTGGGATCGTCTGACGCGTATCGTGCCGACCGATGGCGCGTCGGCTGCGAAGGTGGCGTCCAGGCTCCCCCAGACCTCGTAGATATCGCCGCGCGCGCCGCTGTCCCACCCGGGAGCGTTCACGAGCGCGGTCGCATGGGCGGGTATCCATTCCTTCCCCGCTGCGACGGCCTCGATTCGCGCTCGGGCGTGTCGCGTGGTGGAGAAGCCGGACGAGGCCGGGGCTGGGTCGGTTTGCAGGCGTACGCGCGCGTGGATGGGTCCGGAGTCGCGGCGGGTGGGGTCCCCGTCGTATTGCTTGCGCGCGACGGACCCAACCGCGAGCGCGCAGGCCACGCATGCGAGTAGCAGTGCGAGGCCGAGGCGGATTGATGCGGGTGGGGTGAGGGCGTGGCGGGGGGCGCTTCGGCCTCGTCGTGAGCACGCGTAGGCGGCGGCGCAGGCGAGGGCGAGGAGGGCGCACGCGCCGATGCTCTCCCAGGGCGCGCGGTGTCCCGTCGCCCACCAGGTGGCACCCCAGGTGGCGGCGGCTGCGGGTGCGAGGCGCAGGTCGATCATGCGGGGAGCGCATTGTGAGTCGCTCATGCGCACACCCCGGGTCGTATCTTCTCGATGAGTGAGGGGCCGATGCCGGGGACGTCGTCGAGCTCGTCGACGGATGTCAGGCGTGGGTGCGTGGATCGGTAGGTGACGATGCGCTTGGCGAGTGCGGGTCCGATGCCGGGTAGCGTCTGAAGGTCTGTCTCGGTCGCTGTGGTGAGGCGGACGCAAGCTCCCGCGGACGTGTCCCCTTCGGGCGACGAGGGCGGCGGTGACTCCCCTGCGACGCCAACCCGAATCTGCTCACCATCGACCAGGATGCGTGCGAGGTTGATCGACTCCAGGTCGGCCTCGGGCAGAGCTCCTCCCGCTGCGGTGATGGCGTCGATGACGCGGGAGGAGGCGGGAAGGGTGAGGACTCCGGGAGAGGCAACCGCTCCGGAGACGTAGACGACAACGTCTGTGGCATGCTCCCCCACTGATGCGGAGGGGGGTGCGGACCCGGCTGGGGGCGCAGTAACTGCCGTGGCCCCACTTTCCTGTCGCTCTGAAGAGGATTGGACGAGGCTGTCGGCACGTTCTTGCGTGGCCGCGTGCCTCCATACGCCCACAGCTGCGATGAGTACGACCACGACGACGAGGGCGGCGACGCTCACCCCGCCGGGGATGAAGCGGACGACGCTCGGTTCGGCCGGTTCGTCGTCCTCAGTCAGGGCACTGTCGTATACGGCTTTTGTCAGCGCCGCCATGCGCCGACGAGCCAACCAGCGTGACACGTTCATGCATGCACGCTAGCCCCCAGGGATGAGGGGAGAGCACACGAACAACAACCCCTGTGGATAACCGCTCGGCACGCCCAGGGGTTGTGGATGGATCCCACACTCACCCCGCCCGTGAATAACTCCCTTGGGACTGCAGTCCCAAGGGATACTGTTCCGGTAACGTCGAAGTACAGTGGCGCACCGTGCCCAGAGCCGAAAGACCACACCATGAGCAAGAACATCGAGGATCTGAAGGCGTAGCTCGCCGCAGCGGAGGCCGCGGCGAAGGCCGCCGAGGCTGAGGCCGCTCGTCAAAAGGAAATGGAGCGGCTGCGCCGCCAGGTTGAGAAGCAGCAGGAGAAGGAGGAGGCCGCCCACCAGCGCGCCGCCGAACGCCGCACCCGCCAGGTCGAAAACGTCCTCGGGTCCGTCCTGCGTACCGCCGGCCGCGAGATCACGCGCTCCTTCTTCGGCACGCGCAAGCGCTGACACCCACGATGTCGGCACAAGGCCGGGGCGCGGGACTCCTTGCGGGAGACCGCGCCCCGGCCTTGTCTCACAGTGCGACCACTACACCAAGAAACGGCAAAGTGGAGTAGACTGCATCGCAATTAATCAATTTCTCGTGGGAGACCCTGATGCGTATCGGATTCATCGGAACGGGAGCCATGGCCCAGGCCATCGCTCGCGGTGCCGTCGCGTCCGGCGTCGATCCCGCGACACTGGTCTTCTCCAACCGCACGGCCGCCAAGGCCTGTGATCTGGCCGACGAGCTCGGCGCAACCGCCGCGTCCTCGAATGCGTCCTTGGCCCGTCAGGTCGACATCGTCATCCTGGCGGTCAAGCCCAAGGATCAGCGCGCGGTCATCAAGGAGATCTCCTCCATCGTGGTCCCCCGACCCGACGTCTGCGTCGTCTCCCTGGCAGCAGGACGCACCCTCGACCAGATCACCACTGACTTCGGCGCGGGCATTCCGCTCGTACGCGTCATGCCGAACGTCGCGGCTACCGTCGGGCAGTCCATGACCGCCCTAACGGCCGCGCGCGCCACCGACGCACAGGTCGCAGCCGTCCGATCCCTCATGGATTCGGTGGGCCGCACCATCCTCATCGACGAGGACTATTTTCCCGTGTTCCAGGCCCTGGCCTCGTGCTCTCCGGCCTGGTATTTCCAGATTGTTGATTCTTTCGCCCGCGCCGGTCTCAAGCACGGCCTGTCCAAGGACAGTGCCGTCGAGATCGCCGCGCAGGCGATGGCGGGAGCCGCCACGCTGCTCCTCGCCGAGCGCGAGGCGGGCACAATCCCCGCGCAACTCATTGATCGGGTGACGAGCCCCGGCGGCACCACAATCGCAGGATTGCTGGCCGCCGAGGAAGGTGGTTTGTCGACCGCACTGGTAGGTGCCGTCGACGCATCCATCCACGCCGACTCCCATCTCGGCTGACACCACCTGCCGCGCTGCGGCTTACCTCCCCTTTATTTTGCGCACCCGCGCACCCTCAACACAGGAACACACATGTTGCTCTTCAACGCAGTCGTGCTCTCCGTGCTCGTCATGCTGATCCTCAGCGTCGCACGCGTGCACGTCATCATCTCCCTTTTCGTGGCATCCCTCGTGGGCGGCTTAGTCGGCGGCATGGGCGTGTCCGGCACGATGGTCGCCTTCCAGGACGGCCTCGCAGGCGGCGCGAAGATCGCCCTGTCCTACGCTCTGCTCGGCGCGTTCGCCATGTCGGTCGCCCACTCCGGATTGCCGCGCCTGCTGGCCAACTGGATCATCAAGAAGCTGCGCAATACCGACGAGTCAAACTCGGCGCGCGTGGCCCGCTCCGCCAAGTGGGGCATCCTCGGCGGTGTCCTCGTCATGGGCGTGATGAGCCAGAACCTCATTCCGATTCACATCGCGTTCATTCCGCTGCTGGTACCCCCGCTCATCGGCGTCATGAATGAGCTGAAGATGGACCGCCGCCTGGTCGCCTGTGCGATCACCTTCGGTATCGTCACGACCTACATGTTCGTGCCGATCGGCTTCGGCCGCATCTTCCTGCACGACATTCTCTACAAGAACATCGAGGACGCTGGCCTGCCCGTTGAGGGCATCGTCAACCCGATGGTCGCCATGGCCATCCCCGCTGCCTCGATGGCCGTGGGCTGCGCGATCGCCCTGCTTGTCTCCTACCGCAAGCCGCGCGAGTACGAACAGCGCGAGACCTCCTTTAGCTCCAACGACGACAAGCCCGTCGATATGAAGAAGGTCTGGGCTGCGGTCCTGGCCCTCGTCGCATGCTTCGTCATCCAGGCCGTCATGACCAAGATGGATTCCGAGGCCGACCCGCTGCTCGTGGGCGCCCTCGTGGGCCTGTGCATGATGCTCGCAATGCGCGTCGTGCCCTGGCAGCAGGCCGACGACGTGTTCAGCGGCGGCATGAAGATGATGAGCCTCATCGGCCTCATCATGATCACCGCCCAGGGCTACGCCTCGGTCCTGAAGGCCTCCGGCCAGATCGAGCCGCTCGTCCAGCAGACCTCCGCGATGTTCAATGGGTCGAAGGCACTGGCAGCCGTCATCATGCTGCTGGTCGGTTTGGTCATCACGATGGGCATCGGCTCGTCCTTCTCGACCCTGCCGATTATCTCGGCGATCTACGTGCCCCTGTGCGTGACTCTGGGCTTCTCCCCTGTTGCCACCGTCGCCATCATCGGTACCGCCGGTGCTCTGGGCGACGCCGGTTCACCCGCGTCTGACTCGACGCTGGGCCCAACAGCCGGTCTGAGCGTGGACGGCCAGCACGATCACATGCGCGACACGGTCATCCCCGAGTTCATCCACTACAACATTCCGCTGTTGGTCGGCGGGTGGATCGCGGCGATGGTCCTGTAAGAGGCTCGCTCTTTCTTCACGAGGCCGGGGCTGGGTTGCACGAACACGTGACCCGGCCCCGGCCTCGTGTGAGCAATCCGCCCACCGCTCCTCGGCGCTGCATTGGACCGCAATGGCTGGGGAAACGTAGGCTAGTGGGGCAAACAGTCCACGACTCGGATGGAGACAACTCAATTATGGCGATGAACACCCGTGCGCAGGCACCTCGCGTGCCCGACCGCGCCACCCCCGAAGGCCTCGAAGCCAAGTGGGGTGAGGCCTGGGAAAACCAGGGCACCTACGCTTTTGACCGCAGCGCGACGCGCGAGCAGGTGTACTCGATCGACACTCCCCCGCCGACGGTATCCGGTTCCCTGCACATCGGCCATGTTTTCTCCTACACGCACACCGACGTCGTGGCCCGCTACCAGCGCATGATGGGCAAGTCCGTGTTCTACCCGATGGGTTGGGACGACAACGGCCTGCCCACCGAGCGCCGCGTGCAGAACTACTTCGGCGTTCGCGTGGATGCGACGCTGCCCTACGACCCCGACTTCGAGCCCCCGCACGTGGGCGGCGACGGCAAGTCGATCAAGGCTCGCGACCAGAAGCCGATTTCCCGTAAGAACTTCGTGGAGCTGTGCGAGCGCCTCACCGTCGAAGACGAGGCTCAGTTCGAGGCGCTGTGGCGCTACCTGGGCCTGAGCGTGGACTGGAAGCAGAACTACCAGACGATCGGCGCGCGTGCGCGCAAGGTCGCCCAGGCCGCGTTCCTGCGCAACCTGGCGCGCGGCGAGGCCTACCAGGCCGAGGCCCCGGGCCTGTGGGACGTCACCTTCCAGACGGCGGTCGCCCAGGCTGAGCTGGAGAGCCGCGAGTACCCGGGCTTCTACCACCGCCTGGCCTTCCACATCACCGACGCCGAGGCCGCCGCGAAGGCTGCCGCCGCCGGTGCGCCCGTCGAGGACGGCGTGGACGTGTGCATCGAGACGACGCGTCCCGAGCTGCTGGCCGCCTGCGTCGCCCTGATCGCCCACCCGGACGACGAGCGCTACAAGCCGCTGTTCGGCACGACGGTCGCCTCCCCCGTGTACGGCGTCGAGGTGCCGATCCTGCCCCACCCCGAGGCCGAGATGGACAAGGGCGCGGGCATCGCCATGTGCTGCACCTTCGGCGACACGACCGACATCGACTGGTGGCGTGACCTGGAGCTGCCGCTTCGCGCGATCCTTCGCAAGGACGGCCGTATCATCACCGAGACCCCCGAGTGGATCACGACCGATGCGGGCCGCGCGGCTTTCGAGGAGATCACGGGCAAGACGACGTTCTCCGCGCGCGAGGCCGTGGTGGCCGCCCTGCGCGAGTCGGGCGAGCTGAAGGGCGAGCCGACCAAGACGATGCGTCAGACCAACTTCTTCGAGAAGGGCGACAAGCCCCTCGAGATCGTCACCTCGCGCCAGTGGTACATCCGTAACGGTGGCCGCGCATGGACGAACCCGGCCTCGGGCAAGGATCTGAACGAGGAGCTCATCGGCCGCGGCCACGAGCTGGAGTTCCACCCCGACTTCATGCGCGTGCGCTACGAGAACTGGGTGAAGGGACTGAAGGGCGACTGGCTGGTCTCCCGTCAGCGCTTCTTCGGCGTGCCCTTCCCGCTGTGGTACCGCGTGGAGGCGGAAGGCCAGGTGAACTACGACGACATCATCACCCCGTCTGAGGATCAGCTGCCGGTGGATCCGTCGACGGACGTTCCGGAGGGCTACACGGAGGATCAGCGCGGCGCGGCCGGCGGCTTCGTGGGCGAGCTGGACATCATGGACACGTGGGCGACGTCCTCGCTGTCCCCGCAGCTGGCGTGCGGTTGGCTGGATGACGAGGATCTGTTCGCTCGCACGTACCCGATGGATCTGCGCCCACAAGGCCAGGACATCATCCGCACGTGGCTGTTCTCCACCGTGGTGCGCGCCAACCTAGAGTTCGGCGCGCTGCCGTGGAAGCACGCGGGCCTGTCGGGCTGGATCCTGGATTCGGACCACAAGAAGATGAGCAAGTCCAAGGGCAACGTGGTGACCCCCATGGGCATCCTGGAGAAGTACGGATCGGACGCCGTGCGTTACTGGGCGGCGTCCGCTCGCCTAGGCCTGGATGCAGCGTTCGACGAGCAGCAGATGAAGATTGGCCGCCGCCTGGCGATCAAGGTGCTCAACGCCTCGAAGTTCGCGCTCACGATGGGCGGCGAGGGCGCGGCGATCGACCTGGATCCGGCGCTGGTGACGGTGCCGCTGGATCGCGCGGTTGTGGCGACGCTGGCTTCCGTCATTGACGAGGCCTCGGCTGCCCTGGCGTCCTACGAGCACTCTCGCGCTCTCGAGGTCACGGAGTCGTTCTTCTGGACGTTCTGCGACGACTACCTGGAGCTGGTCAAGGAGCGCGCCTACAACCGTGATGGCGCTTGGGACGAGGCCTCGGCCGCGTCTGCCCGTGCGGCTCTGGCGATCGTTATTGATAACGTGGTGCGTCTGCTGGCCCCCTACCTGCCGTACGTGACGGAAGAGGTATGGAGCTGGTACCGCGAGGGCAGCGTGCACACCGCTGCGTGGCCGGTCGCGTCCGACCTGGCTGGCGTCGAGGGTGATCCTTCGGTGCTCGAGGCCGCGTCGTCTGCTCTGATCGCGCTGCGTCGCGTGAAGTCTGAGGCGAAGGTGTCGCCGCGTACGCCGTTCCTGGCGGTGACGGTGCGCGCGCCGCAGGCTCAGGTGGGGGCCCTGGAGTCCGTGAAGGGCGACCTGGAGGCCGCGTCGAAGGCCGTGGGTGCCCTGACCGTGGCTGCCTCCGACGACGCTGAGGCCGCCGAGGCCGTCGTCGATTCCTTCGAGCTGGGCGAGGCTCCTGCGAAGCGCAAGGGCTGATCGTTAGGCTGCTGGGGGCCGCCCGTGGAACACCACGGGCGGCCCCTCTTTCACAATAGAAATTAACCAACAAGGAATTTCATCGGTCATACGCCACGATAAACACAAATGCACGAACTTGACAGCTTGTTTGCCATCAAAGTGTTCGACACCGGATTTCAATGCCTATTGCCTTTGTCATCAAGCGACACTTATGAGACAAAACACGTGTATGATTCATGCATGATCGAACCTATGACCCTAGCGGGACTCGCCACGAATTTAGTGATGTTAATTCTGAGGGTAAGCGACCACCCAACAGCTGCCGACCTTACTGGCGACGCGCGAGACGGCCTGGCACTTCTCTCCAAACTGCGACGTTCAAACACAACCAATTACGAGCTCATAACGCAAACGATAACAAATAATTTATCGAAAGCGACAAACAGATTATACGATCATTATCGAAGGCAAGGAATAGGTCGCCAAGCACTATCTGCAGCGATCACAGAAGTAGAAATATTTTTGAAGGAAATCGCTCCTGACGATTCACTTTCGATCTTATCAGTACGTTCCGAAAACGAATTTCGAGATGAATTACACAAGCGATCGGCTGCGCGACGAGCAAACATTGAGCAAATCCTAGAACCATACTTCAACGCACTCATTGACTCAGTCGTCGACGAGTACCTGAAACTCGCACCACAATCTCGACAGTTTCAATATACATACTTCAAATTCGTATTTGCGAACATTGAAGCAATAGAGTCAAATACAAACGAAACACTATCAGTAGTAAAGGACCTTAAGGATGGACAGGAATCAATACTGGACATTCTAGGAAAAAACGCACATGTCCCCGATGATCGACCGATCTTCAGCGGTAACCGTCCTTTCATCGGAGCACACTATATTGACCGAGTTGAGCAAGATACATTACATCAATACGTGCTACAAGAGGGTCGGCCACGAACAGTTCTTATAGGAATGCGAGGATCTGGAAAGTCACAACTCGCTTCATCATTGGCACGCTTGTGCGAAACTCAGAAGTGGAAGCTCGTTGTGTGGATCGATGCGTCATCGGTCAACTCGTTGCGAAGTGGCCTAGCCGAGCTTGCCTCTCGACTTGGAATTAACATGGATGGGAGCACCACCCAAGATCAACTAATCCTACAATGCCTCAACCAAATGCGTTCAAGCACTCAAAGCAATAGGCTAATCATACTTGATAACGTTATAAATATCGAACATCTTACTAACCTTGTGCCCGAAGGAGATGGCCTACGCATTGTAGCCACGACCAACAGTTACACCGGTTGGAAGCACCAATCATGGAACGTCATCGAGATTGGGATGTTCTCAAGCCAGGAAGCGCTGGACTACTTGCTTACTGCGACAAATTCACTCGATCATGAGACGGGTGCTACCATCTGTGATCTACTCGGAAATCTCCCTCTTGCTCTAGCCCAGGCAGCATCGACAGCATCCGCCGAGGACTGGACACTTAAGCAGTATTTAGTACGCCTTCGCGCGCGCAAAGCCATTCACATGATGAATCCAGTTCCGGGTGATTCATACAAAGACAAAGTGGCGACTGCATTACTACTAGCTACCGAATCAACTCTGACCAACCTTACTGAAGCACAGGAACAAACAGCGCGGAAACAGCTCAACATCCTTGCATTATTAGCACAGACTGGCGTACCGAGACGATGGCTCGACCCTCTTGCAAATGAAGACGCCGACGAGCTCATCTTCGATGCAAAGTCCGAGAGCGCGCACCACGCGATGAGTGCGCTCATCAATGCATCAGTCATCCAACGATCCACAGATAAACGCACAGTTATGCTGCACCGCCTTCAAAGTCAGGTCATCCGCGACCATTGGAGTGAAACAGACATATATGACGCAAGACGGGCTGCTGTACAGACGCTGGCGGACATTAAGATCAATGCCCTACCTGAAGATGATACCACAAATAGATCACATGAAACGAGTGCTCTCATTAATCAGCTGCAAGCTATCACAGCCCAAGAATATTCACGCGACATGTACAAATTCGAAGCTTTAGTCACCTGCTTGGAACATACTTTGATGCACGCGCGCGAACAAGGCCTTCGCCTTGAGACCCTCACACTCGCTGACTCAATTGACTACATCCAAAGCATTTCCGGAACCACCGATAGAAAGATACTATCGTTTCGCACAATTCTCGCAAATGCTTTTCGACATACAGGACAACTTGCACGCGCTACACTTCTTTTTGAGCAACTACGCGATCAATGCAGAGAAATATACGGGGCCAAAGCCCCCGAAACTCTTGACTTAGAAAATGACGTGGCGAACGCCTACCGCGAAGCAGGAAAGATTGCTGACGCAATTGTAATATATGAATATACGCTCGAAACAAGTACGAGCGAACTGGGTGACGATGCCCCACTAACACAACTTTCACGCAACAATCTCGCCGTGGCATATCGCGAACAAGGCAGAACTAGCGATGCAATTCGTTTAGCCGAAAGTAATCTGACCATGCGTCTCAAATTGTATGGCAGAAAGGCGCGACAGACACTATTTTCTCAGCACGTTCTCGCAAGTTGCTATATGAGCGCCGGCCGCTTTCTTGAAGCAGTCGAACTATATGATAACTGCCTTAAGGGAAGGCTAAAGACTTTTGGCACTACCCACCCCAGAACACTTTCAACGCAGACAGCAAAAGCCCGCGGATTGCTCGAACTCGGCCGCCACAAGGAAGCTATTCAACTTTTCGAAAAGACTCTTAGACAACGCCTAGAACGTCAAGGACCAACCTATCCTGACACATTATTCACACAGAACCATCTCGGTCGCGCCTACCTCGCAAATCTCGAAGTCGATAAGGCTCGTGAGTTGTTCGAATACACTCTTGTTCAGAACCGTGGTATCCAGGGATCCACACATCCACGAACTCTGAATGTCCAGGACGGACTTGCGCGTACCTATCTCGCACTGGGTAGACACAACGACGCTATCATTATGCATAAACGAACTGTCATTGGGTATCTCGACATTCTTGGTCCTTCACATCCCGATACGCTCGCTGCTCAGGATGGGCTCGCACGTGCGTATTGTGCGATGGGTCGATACTCGATGGCAACAGAGTTGCATCACATCGTGCTTTGCCAACGGCGCTCAGTCCTTGGCACTCATCATCCTTACACCGTGGCATCTTACAGCGAATTCAGAAAGGCCTACCGTTTGACACATACAACTCACGAATAGTACGTTTCACGAAACGTTGCACATCGGACTTAGTGGCTACATAGACTAACTTCCACTAGGGCGCGACTCTCATTTCTGGACCGGCGAAAATGCTATCCATTCGGCGTTTTGTTACCTCCAGAACTTTTCGCGTTGCAATGTCCCGTAGTCTTTCAAACGCCACGTGTTTCAGCAATCACTCAACCTACCCGCAAGGAGATGCTCTCATGGGAGCCAGCATTCATTTCAAAGGAAACGAAGACATCAGCACCCTGATGAATAAGCTTGTTGACGGACTTCCCCTGTCCTGGTTCGGATATTTTAACGGGAAGAACATTGGTCCGGTTTTTCAAAAACTCATCAGTGACTTTCCTACACTTGGAGAATCTTCTCCGCGTACCGAGTCTGGGCCTTTCTTCGTGAAAGTCCCTGGAGGGACGTGTGTCTGGGCACCGCTTGCGAAAAGCGAATCTACCGGTGGTTTTCTTTTCTGTCCGCTGCCCGACAACCCAGCTGACCCAGGTCGTGAGTTTGTACACTTCAACCTCACACTCTGCGACAGCTTGAAGAAGCATTGTGACAACGTTGTCATTCTCGACCGTGGAAACATCGAGGATTTCGGCGCTGGCGTGATGGCTCTTCAAATGGTTCTCATCCCCGCCACCACCATTCTCAGCGCATTCTGAGGAACACCTCACGGTCCGCGTGTCCCTTTGCCCGCAGGCAGGCGGGGTCTACGTTTCTTCACGTGACAGTAGACCCCCGCCGCGCCGTATACCTTTGGTTTGACATAAGCCATTTTCCCGCTTCCACACCTAACAACCCATGACCGCAAGTGAGCAAGGGGGTTGTTTGAGTGATCACTGTGGCAATCAAGACGCTCGACGAGTTTCTCGCTACCATCCCGAACGACGACAATCGGGCGCGGATGGTGGAGGTGTTGGACTGGGTCGCTCAGCACTACCCGGAGCTGGAGCTGCGCATCGCATGGAACCAGCCAATGTTCACCCGGCACGGAACGTACGTCATCGGATTCCCAGCCGCCTCCAAGCACATGGCGATGGCCCCCGAGCGCGCCACCATGATCCGCTTCGAGCAGGTCTTGCGCGAGCGCGGCACGGACTTCGGAAAGATGTTCGCCCGCCAGCACTGGAACAAGCCCTTCGACTACGAACTCCTCGACGCCTTCATCCAGCACCAGGTCGAGGAAAAGCAGGACGTCACATCCTTCTGGCGCCCCAAGGAACACGAACTCGCGGCCGCCGAGGCCGTCGCAGCCGGCGCACAGCCGCCCACCGTCCGCGAGCGCGCGGCAGACGATAGTCAGCTCGCCGATTCCTTCCTGGAAGAGTTTATTCAGTACGCCGACAACCCGACGCCCGGTCATCCGTTCGAGCAGCTCAACGAGCAGCTCAAACAGGCCGTGCGGGATTACGAGGAACACCCAGATGATGTCTACACGCTCGACGAGGTGAAGGCCGAGCTCGGCCTGGACTAGTACCTACGAAGGTTTGCTCTACCCGGCCACAGCGTACACAGGCAGCCACCCCTAAAGACAGCCCCACTCCCACACCCTACGGGAGCGTAGGATAGGGGAAGCAACAGCAGCGCCGCTGGCCTCGTCTCGCAGCAGCGCAGCGTACAACGCCCAGCGACCAGGGAGCAGACATGACCGCCGAAGAAACCCCGGCCTCGTCCAACGACGACGAGACGACGCAGGCGCAGACGACCACCGAGGCCCTCGAGTGGCATGCCCCCGTCATGGTGCGCATCGATGATCACACGACGATCGCCCACCTGCTCAAGGAACGCGTCCAGCGCGGCGCGACCCGCCCGCTGATCCTACGCAAGATCGGCATCGGCGACACGTGGCGTTCGATCAGCGCGCGCGAGTTCTACGACGAGGTCCAGTCGGTGGCCGCCGGCCTCATCGCGCGGGGCCTGGAGCCCGGAGACCGCGTCGCCATCATGAGCCGAACCCGCTACGAGTGGACGCTCCTTGACTTCGCGTGCTGGGCCGCAGCCCTTGTCCCGGTGCCCATCTACGAGACCAGCTCCATCGACCAGGTCGCCCACGTCCTCAACGACGCGGACGTTAACCTCATCATCACCGAGACCGTGTCCATGGCGGAGATCGTGCGCGCGGCCGCACAGCGCGAACACAGGACGAACACGGACGTGCTCTCCCTGGACTCCGAGGCCATCGAGACCCTCATCGCCGACGGCGCGGCCACCCCGCGCGACCGCGTCGCCGCACGAGCAGACGCCCTCACGAAGGACGACATCGCGACCATCGTCTACACGTCGGGCACGACGGGCACGCCCAAGGGCACGGTCCTGAGCCACGAAAACTTCACGAACCTGTGCCTCAACGCCCACGCGTGGATGCCCGAGATCGCGGCAGGCGCCAGCTCGCGTCTCCTCCTCTTCCTGCCCCTCGCCCACGTGTTCGCGCGTTTCCTGCAGGTCTTCCAGATCAGCGGCAACGGCGTCCTGGGTCACGCCTCCAACATCAAGAACCTGCTCAACGACCTCGCATCGTTCAAGCCGAGCTATCTCCTGGTCGTCCCGCGCGTCCTGGAGAAGATCTACAACTCGGCAGACACGAAGGCATCCGGACCCAAGCGCAAGATCTTCCGCTGGGCCGCCAAGGTCGCGATCGCCTACTCCCAGGCCCTGGAGACCGACGACGGCCCGACCGCGTCCCTGAAAGCCCAGCACGCACTGGCCGACAAGCTCGTCTACCAGCAGATCATCCGCCTGGTGGGCGGCAACGCGGACTACATCGTCTCTGGCGGCGCACCCCTGGCACCCTGGCTCGCGCACTTCTACCGCGGCGTCGGCATCCCCGTCCTGGAGGGCTACGGACTCACCGAGACGGTCGGCCCAGTCTCCGTCAACACGCCCCGCCTGTCCAAGATCGGCACCGTGGGCCCGGCCCTGCCGCCCATGTCCTTCAAGATCAGCGACGAGGGCGAGATCCTCCTCAAGGGTTCGAGCGTCTTCCAGCGCTACCACAACGACCCCGAGGCCACGGCCGCATGCTTCACCGAAGACGGTTGGTTCCGTACGGGCGACCTGGGGTCCCTGGACCGCGACGGCTACGTGTCCATCACGGGACGCGCGAAGGAGATCATCGTGACGGCGGGCGGTAAGAACGTCGCCCCGGCCGCCCTCGAAAACCCGATGCGCTCCCACCCGCTCATCTCCCAGGTCCTCGTCGTCGGCGACCAGCGCCCCTTCGTTGCCGCGCTCATCACGCTGGACGCGGAGATGCTGCCCGATTGGCTCGCCGCGCACTCGCTGCTCCCGATGAGCGTGGCCGAGGCGGCCACGAACATCGAGGTCCTGGCTTCCCTGGAAAAGGCGGTGGCCTCCGCGAACGAGCACGTCTCGCGCGCCGAGTCGATCCGCAAGATCAAGGTCCTCACGACCGACTTCACGGAGGCGAACGGCCTGCTCACGCCCTCGCTGAAGGTCAAGCGCCTGGAGGCCACGAGCCGCCTTGCCTCCGTCATCGATGAGATCTACGGCGGCCTCGTGCAGAACTGACGCCCCCATCAACGAGGCCGTGGCCGGCTCGCGCTCCCCCGCTCAGTGTCGGGGTTGGCGAGCCGGCCACGGCCTTCTTGTGTGGGCTTCCTACTGCGAGGCGAGCGCCGCTGTGGGCGGCGTGCGTGCCGCTCGGATTGCGGGGTAGAGGCCCGCGACGGCGCCGATGAGGAGAGTGGCGCCCAGGCCCGCGGCGATCACCCACCAGTGCAGGGTGGGAGGCCAGCCGTACGCGTAACACATACCCCAGGTGACACCCGCGCCGATGAGGCATCCCGCGAGTCCTCCGAGGAAGGACAACAGCAGGGCTTCGGCCAGGAACTGCACGGTGATGTGTCCCCTCTTCGCGCCCAGAGACCGGCGCAGGCCGATCTCCTTGCGGCGTTCCAGGACGGAGATGATCATCGTGTTGGCCACGCCGATACCACCGACGAGCAGAGCGATCGAGCCGACACCTGCGAGCAGGGTCGTCAGGGTCTGGTCGGCCGCGTTCTGGGCAGCCAGTGCGTCGGAGGGACGCGAGACCTTCAGGCCGGTGGCCCCCTGCGGGGCCAGAGTCGGACCCAGGAGCTCTCGCACGGTCTCAACCTGGTTCTCGGTGGAGCGCTCGTAGATGGTCGTGGGCGTCCTGCCAGCATCGAAAAGCGACTTCGCGGCGGGCACGCCGATCAACGCGGCGTTGTCGAGTTCCTCGGCCAGGGGCGCGTGTTCCATAATGCCCAGGACCGTGAAGGAGCGCCCTCCCAGCCACACCTGGGTGCCCGGCTCGACGACGCCGAGCAGCGCGGCGGCCTTCGAGCCCAGGACGACGCCCGGGTAGCGTGCGGTGGCATCATTGAGCCAAGACCCGCTCTTCATGGTGCCCGACACAACCTTGAGCAGGTTCGTGTCGGTCGCCATCGTGAGGATACCGCCGGTGGCGTTGGGGTCTGACAGTCGCGAACGGTACACGGAGATGCCGTTGAGTGTGGAGGTCGAAGCCGCGTCGGTCACGCCCGGGATCATGCGGACTCGTCCGACGGAGTCTTCGGGCAGGATCAGGTCCTGGCCACTCAGGTCAGCGCCGCTGCGCGCGGTCAGCATGTTCGTTCCCAGTGCCCGCAGCTGTTCTTGCAAGCGAGCCTGCGAGGATGCTGACACGCCGACAACGCCGACCATTGCCGCAATGCCGATCGCGATGCCCAGGGCCGAAAGGATCGCTCGCATGGGCCGGGCACGCAGCCCGGTCAGGCCGAGGCGAGCAACGTCGGAGGCGCGCAGCGCGGAACGGCCGGCTCCCGATTTCTTCTTACTCGTCATGGCCACCTCCCGGGTGCGCAGAGTCGGAAACGATCTCGCCATCACGGATGGCGATCTGGCGAGGCAGCGACGCTGCCAATTCGTTGTCGTGAGTGATCACGATGATGGTGGTGCCGGCATCGTTGAGCTCCCGCAGGAGCTCAACGATCGAAGCGCCCGAACGCGAGTCGAGATTGCCGGTGGGCTCATCAGCCAACAGCAGGGCTGGGTGGCCGATGATGGCCCTGGCGATAGCGACCCTCTGGCGTTCGCCGCCCGACATCTGGTGGGGCTTGTGGTCCATGCGGTGCCCCAGCCCCACGCGGGTCAAGGCTTCGCGGGCCGCCTCACGCCGCTTGGCTCGCGGCACGCCCCGGTAGAGCAGGCCGTCAGCGACGTTATCCAGGGCGGACACGCCGGCCGTGAGGTGGAACTGCTGGAACACGAACCCAATCAGCGAGGAGCGCACACCCGACAGCTCGGTGTCTCGCAGGGAGGACACGTCCGTGCCGTTGATGCACACGCTTCCCGAGGTGGGCCGGTCCAGCGTTCCGATCAGGTTGAGCAGGGTGGATTTACCGGAGCCCGAGGGGCCCACGATGGCGACGAACTCGCCCTCGTCGACACTCAGAGATACTCCGTTGCAGGCGTGCACGGGCGGCGAGCCAAACGACCGGTGCACGTCGGTCAGTTGCAGAATGTGGCTCATCGGTTGGGCACCACCACGCGCTGGCCTTCGGCGATCTCATCGCCGCTCACTTCGACGCGGTCACCCGCGAACAGGCCGACGGTGACGGGAACCCGACGAACTTCGCCCTTCTCATCCACGACCTCGACGCCGAACTGGTCGGTGCTGAGAGCAACGAGGGCACCCAAGGGCACGGACAGGACACCCTTGCGGGTCTCAGAGGTCAGGCCCAGGGAGACGGAGGCCTCCTGGAAGCCTTCCAGGGCGGAGGTGTCATCGGGGGTGACGGTGATCGGGATGATCCTCTCCTTGTTCGTCTCCTTGCTGCCTTCTTCGCTTTCCTTCTCACGGGGCGGTTCCACCGAGGTGATCGTCCCGGTCGTTGTCGTCGCCGAACCGGGTAGGCGCACGGTCACGGAATTGCCGACGACGCCCAGCGCCTGGTCGGAGAGCTTCAGGTTCGCGGAAATCACCTGACGCGAGGACGAGGCAGTGAACAGCTCCGTCTCCATCGTGGCGCTGGTGCCGACCCGGGCCTTGAGCGCACCGATGCGCAGGTCTTCAGGGACGAAAAGCACGGTACCCAGCGGCAGGGAGCCGCTTTGGGGCAGAGACAGGGCCTTTTGCCACCTCTTGATCGCAGCGATGGTGTTCCAGTCGAAGTGGGCGTTGGGGGTGGCCTCGAAGTATCCGAGGGCTTCGAGTGCGGTCTCCAGCTGTTGCACGTCCTCGCCGTCGCTCATGCCCTCCTCGAACGTGCGCCAGGCGGGGGTGGAGCCGTGGAGCAAATAGGTGTTGTTCCCGGCGACCGTGTACACGTGCGATCCCTGGGTGAGGGTTGTGCCGGGCGTGGGCAGGGCTGTGACGACGCCTTCAAAGGCGCTCTTGAGGGTGTAGGAGTCGGCGTAGTGGAGGGACCCCTGGACAGTGGTCTCACCGACCAGGTCTCCGCGGGTGACGGTCGCGGTGGCACCGTTAAAGGACTGCGGGGCATCGGCCTCGGCTTGAGCGCCCGAGCAGGCCGACAGGGTCATTCCCGCGACCGCCACCATCGCTAGTGCTGCGGCGAAGCGTGAGGTGCGTCGACAATTCACTTCGCGCCTCCGGGGTTACCGAAGCACTTGTTCAGAGCATCCTGCGGGATGTCCTGGATGTTGACGCCCTTGCCCGGCTCGGGGTCCTTCACGTCGTAACCAAGATCGCGCAGGCACTGGGCGCCCTTGACGAGGGCTTCACGTCCATTCGGATCCTTCGTCAGATCGTCGTCACCCGTCAGACCCGACACCTTCGTCATGCACTCGTTGAGCGCCGAGTTGAAAGCATCGGAGTTGTCCTTGATCTGCTCGGGCGTCAGGCCGGTGTCGGGCACGTCGAAGCCCTTCTCACGCATGCACTGAGCGAACACCAGGTTGGGGTCGTTGCTGGCCGCGTTGGTGGCCGCCGAGCTTGGGCTCTTAGCGCTAGAGGCGGACGAGCCGGTCGAGCCGGTCGAGCCGCATGCGCTGAGGGCCGCTGCCAGGGTGATGGCGATGACGGCGAGGGCGCGCGTCTGGGCGCGATTGTTCATCGAAAACTCCTTGTGGACTACTGTTGGGCTGTGGTTCTCACTGCCTGGATATATTAGAGATCACAAGCCTGAAAGGTACCTGAAAACTATCCGAGAGCGCGCGCAGAATTTCGTCAGACAACCCTGAGAGTTCGCGTGGCCGGGGCTTGGCACTCCCCCAGCGCGTGTTTTAGAGGCGCGAACCCTCGTCGTACTCGGCCTTGATGTCCTCGTGGTGGCGGATGACCTCGCGAACCATGAAGCCCAGGAACTTCTCGGCGAAATCGGGGTCGAGGCCGGAGGACGCCGCCAGGGTACGCAGGCGCTCGACCTGACGAGCCTCGCGATCCGGGTCGGCGGGAGGCAGGTCCAGGCGAGCCTTGATGTGCCCGACGCGCTGGGTGCAGCGGAAGCGCTCGGCGAGAATGTGCACGAGGGCAGCGTCGATGTTGTCGATCGTTGCGCGAGCCTCCGCCAGCTCGGCGGGAATGCCGCTCACGCCCGCATCCGCTGAAGCGGCCACCGAGGCCTCGTCACGCTGTGCCATTGTTCCTCCCGGAAGCTCTCGACTGACCTCAGTGTAGCGGGCGGGCTCAGGCGCTGCGCTTACCTTCCGAGGAACGTTCAGGGTAGAGCTCAGCGGGCCCCACGCCCTCGACCAGGTCGCGGGTGACGACCACGCGGGCGACGTCGTCGCGGCTGGGCAGGTCGAACATGAGGTCCGACAGCGTCTGTTCCATGATCGAGGACAGGCCACGGGCACCCGTCTTACGCTCGTTGGCGCGCGCAGCGATCGCCAGGAGAGCCTCGTGCGTGAACTCCAAGTCCATGTTATCCAGCTCAAAAAGGTGCTGGTACTGGCGCACGAGCGAATTCGACGGCTCGGTGAGGACGCGGACGAGGTCCTCCTCCGTCAGTTCCTTCGTGGAGGTCAGGATGGGCAGACGCCCGATAAACTCGGGGATCATGCCGAACTTGTGGAGGTCCTCGGCGGACACGGCCTCGTAGAGGTCGCCCATCTCCGAGGTGCTCTTCAGCTCCGAACCGAAGCCCGTCGAACGGCGTCCCAGGCGTGCCTTCACGATATCCTCGATGCCCGCGAAGGCGCCGGCGGCAATGAAAAGGATGCCGGAGGTGTCAATCTCCAGGAACTGCTGGTGGGGGTGCTTGCGCCCACCCGTGGGAGGCACGGACGCGACCGTGCCCTCAATGATCTTCAGGAGGGCCTGCTGGACGCCTTCGCCCGACACGTCGCGGGTGATGGAGGCGTTCTCAGCCTTGCGGCCAATCTTGTCGATCTCGTCGACGTAGATGATGCCCTTTTCGGCCTTCTTGATGTCGCCGTCGGCCTCCTGGATGAGGCGCAGGAGGATATTCTCCACATCCTCACCCACGTAGCCGGCCTCGGTCAGCGCGGTCGCGTCCACGATCGCGAAGGGCACGTCGAGAAGGCGGGCCAGGCAGCGCGCCAGGTGGGTTTTGCCCGTACCCGTGGGGCCCAGCAGGAGGATGTTGGACTTGGTGCCCAGCATGTCCTCGGCGTTGCCGGCTTCGCGCGAGCGCACCCGCTTGTAGTGGTTGTACACGGCCACCGACAGGGCGCGCTTGGCGCGGTCCTGACCGATCACCCACGTGTTCAAGAATTCGTTGATTTCGCGCGGCTTTGGCAGCGGCGTCATCGACGAGGAGGACTGCTGCGAACCGAGTTCCTCCTCGATGATCTCGTTGCACAGCTCAATGCACTCGTCGCAAATATACGCGCCGGAGCCGCCGATGAGCTTACGCACCTGCTTCTGGCTCTTCCCACAGAAGGAGCACTTGAGCAGTTCCGCGCCATCAGTCAGACGAGCCACGAGACCTCCAAGGTGTTGAACGTTTTGCCGTTCGGTCGGATGCACTTTCGCACTTACTAGCAAACAACGTAGTCCACACGCGCAAAAAAACCGCGCGGGCACGCCAATTGTTACAAAATCTTCATCAGCAGCTCACAAATGTCACCGCACTCAGGTGCCGCAACGCTGCGCCGGGCGGCGCGCGCAAAGAACGAGGCCGTGGCACCCACCGCACGAACAGGTGCGGGAAAGCCGCGGCCTCGTCAACAAAGAGGAGTCACAGAGCCTTGCGGGACTCCAAGACCTGGTCGATCAGGCCGTATTCGGCGGCCTGCGGGGCGGTCAGGATCTTGTCGCGCTCAATGTCGCGGCGCACCTGCTCCACCGGCTTGCCCGAGTGCTTCGAGATAGTGTCCTCGAGCCATGCGCGCATGCGATCGATCTCGTCGGCAACGATCTGAATGTCCGAGGCCTGCCCCTGCATGCCCTCCATCGCGGGCTGGTGGATGAGAACACGGGCGTTGGGGAGCGCCAGGCGCTTGCCGGGCGAACCCGCAGCCAGCAGCACGGCCGCAGCGGAGGCGGCCTGGCCCAGGCACACCGTCTGGATCTGCGGCTTGATGTACTGCATCGTGTCGTAGATGGCGGTCAGCGCCGTGAAGGAGCCGCCGGGCGAGTTGATGTACATGGTGATCAGCGAATCCGGGTCTTGAGACTCCAGGACCAGCAGCTGCGCCATCACGTCATCCGCGCTGGCGTCATCCACCTGCACGCCCAGGAACACGATGCGGTCCTCGAACAGCTTCGTGTAGGGGTTCTGGCGGCGGAAACCGTATGCAGTACGCTCCTCGAAGTCAGGCAGGACGTAGCGAGCCTGCGGCATCTGGCGGGCGACCGCCTCAAAGTAGGGCTGGGTGCTCATCAGTTCTCTCCTCGCCTTCCGATCTCCTGCGGGCTGTCGATCACGCGGTCAACGAAGCCGTACTCGAGGGCTTCCTGCGCCGTGAACCAGTGGTCACGATCGCCGTCTGCTTCCACCTGCTCGACAGTCTTACCCGTACGAGACGCGGTGATCGCCGCGAGTTCCTTCTTCATACCCAGGATCAGATCCGCGTTAATGCGGATCTCCGTCGCCGAGCCGCCGGCGCCGCCCAGGGGCTGGTGCAGCAGGACGCGGGTGTGGGGCGTGATGTAGCGCTTGCCGGGGGCGCCCGCGGTGAGCAGGAACTGACCCATCGACGCGGCCAGACCCATACCGACGGTCACAACGTCCGGCTTGATGTACTGCATCGTGTCGTAGATGGCCATGCCGGCCGTCACCGAGCCGCCGGGAGAGTTAATGTACAGGTAGATGTCACGATCCGGATCTTCAGCGGCCAGCAGCAGCAGCTGCGCGCAGATCGCGTTGGCATTCTCGTCGCGGACTTCGCCGCCCAGCCAAATGATGCGCTCCTTGAGCAGGCGCTGGTAGACCGAGTCCCCCAGTCCCAGCTGCGAGCCGTCGCCGGCAGCCCCCGTATTGTGCACGCTCACGCGTACCTCCTCGTCTGTTCGCGGGCCCAGGCGGCCCCATTGATGTCAACCGTACCCGGTGCGTGCCCGCTCGTGCGCGCGCCGGGCCGTCGTTTCGCTGTCGGCACATGCATCCGGTGCGCATACGCGACACATGCACTGAGGGGGTGAGGCTCTCGCCCCACCCCCTCAGCCCACGAGTTAGTCACTCATCAGCGGGCATACCCGCCGCGGTTCACTCCTGCTCGTCGGCAACCTCGGTGATGATCTCCGCGCCCTCTTCGGTGGCGGGATCGGTGCCGAAGAACTTGCTCAGGTCGACGTCGGCGCCGTTGGTGTCCTTCACGGTGACGACCTTCAGGGCCTCGATGAGGGCCTTGGAGCGACCCAGGTCGGCCACGACGTTGGCCATCTGCTGGGAGGAGGAGAACAGCTGGTTGATGTCGATGCCGAAGTTCTGCGACATCTGGATCGCGTAGTCGATCAGCTCCTGCTGGGAGACCTGCACGTCGAACTTCTTGGCCAGGGCCTCGGAGAGCAGCTCGGTGCGCATTTCCTTCTCGACGGCCTCGCGTGCTTCCTTCTTGGCCTTGGGCTTGGCGTCCTCGCCGACGCGGTGCTCGACCTGGTGGTCGACCGCGGACTCGGGCAGGACGATCTCGACCTTGTCCAGGAGGAGGTCGATGAGGGCGTCGCGCGCGGCGAGGGCCTGCTGGGACTCCTTGGACTGGGCGGCCTGCTTCTTCAGGTCTTCCTTGAGTTCGTCGATGGTGTCGAACTCGGAGACCATCTGAGCGAAGTCGTCGTCGGCCTTGGGCAGCTCGCGCGCCTTCATGGCCTTGATGGTGATGGTCACCTCGGCCTCTTCGCCCTCGTGGTCGCCGCCCTTCAGATTGGAGGTGAAGGTGACCTCTTCGCCGGCCTTGGTGCCGCGCAGGGCGGTGTCCTGGCCGTCGAGCATGGAGCCGGAGCCGATCTCGTAGGAGACGTCGGAGGCGGAGTCAACCTGCTCGCCGTCGATGGTGGCGACCAGGTCGATGGTCGCGAAGTCGCCGGTCTTGGCCTTGCGGTTGATGGTCTTGAGGGTCGCGAAGCGGCCGCGCAGGTCCTCGAGTTCCTTCTCGACGTCCTCTTCGGTGACCTCGGTGGGCTCGACCTCAACGACGATCTTCTCGTCGATCTCGGGCAGCTCGAAGGCGGGGACGACGTCAACCTCGGCGGTAAAGACGAGCTGGCCGCCCTGGGCGCCGGTCACGTTGGGGATCTCGGTGACGTCGACGGTGGGCTGAGCCATGGGGCGCAGGTCGTTTTCGTTGACGGCGTCCGAGTAGTGGCCGGGCAGGACCTGGTTGACAACCTGCTCGATGACGGCGGCGCGGCCGAAACGCTGGTCGATGATGCGCGGAGGCACGTGGCCCTTACGGAAGCCGGGGATGTTGACCTGTCCGGCGATCTCCTTGTACGCCTTGTCCATTTCGGACTTCAGTTCCTCGAAGGGAACCTCAACGGTCAGACGAACCTTGGTGGGCTCGAGGGTTTCAACGGTGCTCTTCACGTGCGTACGCTCCGTAGTCTACGAATTCGGGAACGCCCATTTCGGGCGCATAACAACTCGCTTAGTGTACGCCACGACCCCGCTGATGTCCTCATTCGCGGGCGTTAAGTGGGCATATCCACCCCCCTTTCGTCGCTACGAGTGCGCAATGCCACACACCAGCGCGCTTCGTTCCCCCATTAACGAGGCCAGGGCCGCCCACGCTCAAGGGCACACTCAGGGGGCGAGGTAGTGGGAGCGCCCTCGCACGACGGCGGCCAGGCGGGCGCGGGGCACGTCGGCGACGAGACGCACGGCGGTGGTGATCTCACGGTGGATGGCTCGGGCCTCGGCGTCATCTGTTGCGGTGAAGCGCGCGGTGACGCGCGGCTGGCCGGAGGCGATGGCGATGCCCCAGGATTCGAGCCGCGTAACTGAGCGAGCGGCGGCCTCGACTTCTTCAGGGGTCCGACCGGGCGCGAGGGTGGTGACCGTCATGATGGTGCGATAGGACGGCATGGCCACTCCCCTGGTTGGCGTGAAAAACGGCGGCACGGTGGCCGTCGATGGTCGGGGTGACAGGATTTGAACCTGCGACCCTCTGCTCCCAAAGCAGATGCGCTACCAAGCTGCGCTACACCCCGTGGACTACTGTCCGCTGCCCCATCATACGGGAGGAGAGTTTAAATGTCGCGCACGTGGACAATAACCGCTAGGATCTTCGTGTCCCCTCCGGGGGTACGCGGATGTAGCTCAATGGTAGAGCCTCTGCCTTCCAAGCAGATCACGCGGGTTCGATTCCCGTCATCCGCTCCAGCACTGGGAAAGCCCCGGACCACTCGGCCCGGGGCTTTCTTTTTCTCGTACCCGAGGATGCCACTGACTTGGGTGCGACAGCTGCTAACTGGCCATGCAGCACAGTGAGGACTCACGCACCTAGCACACGCGATGACGGCAATTTCCCGTCGCAACCATGCGCTCCCTCGCCCACCTATGCGCAGCTAAACCCACCTGGTGGAACGTGGGTACACCCGCCCAGCTTCCACTAGGAGGGTTAACGCGCGCACAAACGGGCCCAGACAACACCACACATCCAACGTTGATGGCGAGGTCACGCGGGTTCAGCGCACCAGCAGAACCAAATCCCCAACAGGCCTCCAACAACCGGGACAACCAGGATCCAAACGGCCCGAGGATGCCATGTCAGAAGTATGCGGAGACGAACAGTCATCATCGGAGGTACAGAGCTACTCCAGCTCCACGAGCGAAGGGTTATCAACGCAGGATTGACAACACCACGAATCCCACGATCACACCCAATAGTGCGGTCCAGACTGGCCATAACAGATTCTGCTTTCGACGTACTGTTAGCGAGGACGCGAGGGTCATCAGCAAAGTCAAGCCACCAACGATCCACGTCACTGAACTCAGAGTGCCATTGGGAGCATTGAGCGCCAGGACCACCGTGGAGTATCCGGTGAAGAGGACAGCAAGCAGCAATCCAACACGGGATTGAACGAGAATCGCAACAAGTGTTGCCAGCGCACCAGCGATGTGCAGGGCTAGCGTCAACCAAGTTCCAGTTCCAACATGAGCTGCTACCAACCCCGGGATGAGAGCCGCAAGTGTACCCACACGAACGGCTGCCGTAGCTGATGCAAGCGTCATGAGAGGCGCGGTCTGACCATGCAGACTTGCTTCACTCTGAGCAGAGGTCGTCATAGAGTTTTCGACTGGGTCAAGCATGAGCAAACTCCTTACGGATAGGGAAGCGGATCTTGGAGGAGATCCGCCTGATCAATGGGATGATCGCGATAACCTGCATCAACGGGACATTTCAAGTACCGAGGGTGTCCCAGCGCGGGCGACTGCGGAGGGTAGGGCTGGGACAGTTCAGGAATAAAAGCCTTCCATACCTTCGTCTGCGCGAAAGCACGGGGAGTGAAGTCAAACATAATCGGATCTATGCCGCGAGACTGCATCGCTAAGTGAATCCGCTTAACCGGATCAGGTTCCGCAGCGTCACATCGGGCATACAATTCACTCAGTTTCACTTCGCCGCCACCATTGAAGTACCAGTCAGCCTTCTTCTGATTCTGTTGATACCCATAGAACGTGATCGCTTGGACGAACCGGTCGAATTCGTAAGGCTTAGCATCGGCATGTATTCCAAATAGCCGCTTGAAAGCAATTTCGAACTGCCAATTATCGGCCAGCTGACAAATACGCAAGGAGCGTTCTGACTGACAGTACTCACCGAGCGCAGAACGCATCGCCGCATCGGGGCTTGCTCCCACCCCACCGCCAGCGTTGTAGCGCAAATCCTTCAACCAGTTATCAAATTCGATGGCCGTCAGCACGGGGAATTCGAAGAAGTCGAGGTTCTGCAGGTAGAATTCCGGCTTTCCGATTCCACGATCCAATTCGGACAGTTGTCTACGCACCTTTGCATCGCGGGGCTCAACGTCCATCACGATACGATCTAAGGGAACTCGTGCGTGCCAACGTAGATTTACTGCGTCCCTCTCGACGAGTTCGTCGAGCGCATGGTAGACAGCAAGATCCGTAGTGATGTGACTTGCCAATCCACCGGAAGGCGCTAGACCGATAAGTGGCTCATCGTCTGGGCGATAGTAGATGAACAACACAAGCTGAGCTGGCACCCAGATAGTCTCACCCGAGTAGAGCCGGGTACCCGGAATCCACCCCATCGTCGTGTTATCATCCCAGCGGTCGAAGCCGAAGTGGGGGTCGGAGAACTGTGCTTCAGAAAAGATTGGAAGATCTTCCGGTCCAAGGCAGTGCATACCTCGATCTTCCATCTCCCGACGAGTGCCGTTCTGTAACCGGTCTGCCCAGGACAAAAACGCAAATGAACCGAGCACCCGTTCGATTCCCTCACCCATGGAGGACACGTACATGTCGTGCAGATCAAGGCCCTTACCGCCACCGTAGACCTGGCTAGCATACGATGAATTAAGCCCCGCAACGCCGAGTAGCTTACTCGAAATATGGTCAAAGTCGAAGTACTGGCCATGACCGACGTGTAGCCCTGCACCAGAAACCGGGCGAAAATACGTTGTGAGGAGCCGAATGAAGGCACTCGGAGCATACAATGACTCCGTCTCCATTAGCGCATGATACTCATCATCATTCAAGGTGGGCTTGATGATCGGTCGACGGCGATTGAACGTCCTCACAATCATGGAATCATCCCTGACCCCACTAGTAATGGTGGGCACTTGATAACTAGAAATCACGAGTTGCTTCCTTCCCAGTCGAACGTTCGAACCGTGATTAGATTCAAAATGATGGTAACAACTACCAAAATGACTAGGCGCCACCACGAACATTGCTGCCCAAGATAGGCGTCCATGAGTGCTTGGTTAAGAATCGTAAGTGGATTAAACTCCGAAACTGTCTGCAGCCAGCCGGGGAATGATTCACGTGGGAGTGCTGCACCACTGCTGAAAAACATTAGAAAGAACATAGCAGCCGACACAACTTGGACACTTCGGACGGGCATTGCGAGGCCCCCTAAAAAGAGCCCGAGACTCATGGTGACATAAAGTGAAATAGTTGACACCACTAACAGCATCTGCCAGTTGGCATGTGGAGCCGGTCCGTAAACAACCAGGGTGACCACTGCCAATGCGACGATCGAGATTGCGACGACGACCGCCGCTGTGCAAAACTGCGCGATGAAGTATGCGCTGGATCGGACCGGTGACAGACGATACCGCTTCAGTACACCTTGACCCCGATTCTCTGCAATATGAATCGACATTCCCATGAGACCTACGTTTGCTGCGGTAACACCAATCATCGTCGCCATATAGGCATCGATGAAACGCCCGCCCGCTGGCAATTCTTCTGTGCCACCGATCGACCCTACGAACAGGAGTAGAATAAGTGGGAACGCCAGTGAGAAGAAAACCGCGAATGGCTCCCGAAGGAACAAAAGGGTTTCCACACGGAACAGCGCCCATGTTGATCGCCAACCGTTCATTTCTCCTCCTCAGCTGTCTGCGCTTCACGCGTCACGACGTCCCCCAGATTGGTGGGCCTCAACACTGCCGTGCGGCCACTGGGAATTTTCTGAACTGCCCGTTCGAGGGTCGACCGATCTCCGAACACCAGCAGAGCCCCCTCCGGGCTTAGCTGGGTATGTCCGGCGGCCTGCCATGGCGCTTGATCCGTGCCGCGGGGAAGCACGACGCACGCGTCGGCACCCAGTGTTGACATGAGGCTATCAACCGTGCCCTCACGGCGAACACGACCGCGTGCCATGATTAAGATGCGGTCCGCGAGGTCTGCCGCATGGTCAACCTCATGTAGTGTTGCCAACACCGTGAGGCCCCGGTCCCGGCGGTCCTTGAGCACAGCGACGAGCGCTGAGCGCGCCTCTGGGTCCAGCCCCGCCGTTGGTTCGTCGAGGAAGACGATTCGCGGGTCCCCCATGAAGGCCAGTACGAGGCTCACACGACGTTTCTGTCCACCGCTGAGCGTATCGAAGCGCTTGCCCGCGATCGTCTCAATCGTCATTGCTTGCATCAGGTCGGGGGGTGGACCATCAACGCCGTAAATGCTCGCGAAGAGGCTGAGTGCCTCACGAACCTTTATTCGTGGTGGCAGTTGTTCTTGCTGCATCTGAACGCCCACTCCTTCAGGTAGTGGGGAACCATAGGCGTGCACCTTACCACATAGAATAACGGTGCCAGCATCTGGTTTACGCAGCCCTTCAACGCACTCAAGAAAAGTAGTCTTTCCAGAGCCGTTGTGGCCTAGGATCGTCACGATCTCTCCCGTAGCCAGTGATAGATCAACCCCATCCACCGCCTTCGTTTCCCCATAGGTTTTACGAATACCTTGGGCTTCGAAAACGTTCATGCATTCCTCCTTATTCCAAGTAGGCTCGCCGTTTCGTCGCTGAATGACCGACGAATATGTTTTTCAGAGACTCCGCAATCACGCCAAATCCGCTGCTCTTCATCAAGTGCGTATCGCGGATGCATGCCAAGCCCTGGGGCTCCGCTTCCGCCAACGAGCCATGTAGAAGAGGCCACTAGACCAAGTACTGAGCGCAGCAGAGCCCATCCCTTAGCAAGGACTTCTCTATCGCACTTCGACAGCGGAACCATTCCCAAGTGCTTCATAGCCTCACGCTGCCCCATCGCCATCCCGCCTGGTGCTCGAAGCCGTAAAATACGCGCGTGATGCGGCATGATCCTTGACAGTTCAGCTAAGCCAGGAGCTGACGTCAGCGCAGCCAAGTCAGCCCGAACACGCGTGGATGCCATAAGAGGAGTCAGCGGGATACCCCACGCGATCAACTCTCGAGCGATGACCTCGTCTGCACCGCAGGGTAGCTCACCCAACTCCAGTAGAGTGCGTTGGGCATTCGCTGGAGCACTGCCCACCTTGTAACCGTGTCGTGCTCCAATCGCAACCGCCGCAACACCGAGTGACTCGATAGTACTGCTTGGGGGTAAGAATGGAAGCATGTCCAAAGTGCTCGGATGAGGCTCGATAGCAACTGATAAACCTGCATCTCGCGCAACCGCGAGAAGGCGCCGAAGGTCCTCACCACCACATGTGCTTCCCACGCACATGATACGCATACCCAGGCGCGCCATTCCGGAGATGACGGCTTCACTCACTTCCGCTGGAATCGTATTTCGTAGACCCGAGGGTTTCTCGTCAATCCAAGCTCCTCCCCACAGGTGTTGGCAGCCTTGTGCCTCCGCCCACGCAGCATACTCAACGGAGACACCAAGTCGGCGCAGTGGCATCACCGGATCAGCCATCATTGTTGCGAGTGAAACAATGTCACAAAGTGAACCGTCAACAGGACTCGCAACGTATCCTGCACCTGTCGCATGGAAGTCACATAGCATGGGATACCCTTATCCGCTGCGATCGTCGCCATACAAGATATTGAAAGAACAGGTGTGCCGCTAGAGCAGCAATGATGCTGCCACCTAGCAACACCAAAAGGCTCCACAACAAACCGGCAATCATTTTGGCAAAGATCGCATTGATTCCGAATGCGACATGGTGTAAGCCGAAAATAATACTGTTTGCAAGAATGGCGAATAACGCTCCATGTTCACTCCAGACCGCATGAAGTAGGGCACCTCGGAACAGGAGTTCTTCCATCAGTGCTGTGCCAATGGCAACCGTCCACCAAACTCCACGCCGTTCGATAAGCGCATTGACTGACGAGTTTGCGTCCCTGATGAAAACCGCCGTCGCAAGGGTTGCTCGTTCAACAGATCCTATAGCCGACGAGAGTAACAGTTCCAGGAGATACGGAACCATTGCAACGATGGGAGCCAATACTATTGACAACAGAGCTCCCCACCATGTTTTAAACACAATGGCACCAATCGGAATGAATCCTTCCACGATCACTAATGCATTACCGATAGCCAGAAAAACAAGGTAGATGACAGCAGCACGGTCAACCACCCAGGGGCGCAAAAAATGAAGTTTCCTGGAAAGCTGATCGATAATCATCATCGTGATGCCATAGGCGGGCAGAATACCGACGGCTATCATCAGTACAGTGGCGCTGGCGGTCATGCTCGGATACCTGGTTTATTGCCAACAGACACGAGCAGCTGCGCGAAATGGTCACGCCCATCGACGCGAAGAAGCGAGTTGATCGCATCATCCCGGAAAGCAGCAACTGCGTTAATAGCAAGATTCATGCTTGCTCCAGCAAGATACATCTGCCCACAGACATTTCCCGCATCGAGCCCCATGTATCGATATCCACGCGAGCCATACTTCCACGATACCCGATTGAAATTACCAATAATCGCGATGATTGCCTGTGCATGCATCAGCCAGTCGGTACCTAAGGTGGTCGCAACTATCGGAAGGCGGAAGTCTCCAATCTCAGCTAGGACAAGCGAATGTTCTAGCGGGTCGTAATGATAACGGCCTGGCTCAATACCCTCCACGTTCTGGACAATGACCTGAATATCCACAGACTGCAAACCACCAGCTGATGCGAATACCCTACGCGGAATGTCGCGACGTTGATAGGCACGCGCCACCCCCTTCGAACCACAGCTCATTCGTAGGAAAGCAGCAAGTTCCATGAATGAAAGTGGTTGGAAGTTAAATACCGGAGTTGACCTCCGCCGATGTATTAACTCATCGAACTCACGAGCACACTCTGGAACCTGGTCAGGAAGCGCGATACGCGTTTCACCTTCGCGGATAACCTTTAGATCAGGAGAACGTACAGCTTTTGAGAGATCGGCACCGTCAGTATTCGCCTCTGCACGCATCACACGATGCACAATATGCGCAATTCGAAGTTCCTCATCACCTGCCTGCATCAAATTCTCATGAATCAAGCAAGACACGACATCTGCGAAAGGTTCCGAACACTCACCTGACTGAACCGCTTCCTCCAGCATACGCACAACACGTTTCTCAAGGGCTATCGGCAACGAAGAACCTTTATCCTCGAATGCGACGCCCGTGTCAACATACGCACACTGCTTGCTCTGAGTTGCCGACATTATTGGTCTCCATTGTTGTTTGAGCCAGTGATTGATGCTAAAGCGACCACGGAGCGTTCGACCCCGTCTTGATCGAGTACACGATCGACCGTAGTATCAACGAAATCGACGGCGATCGTAATGTTAAGACCATGTTGAGCAAAAACAGTACCTAAGTTACCCACGAGCATTCCCGTTTCCAAAAGCGCGTTACGGTAACCTCGTGGGCCATGGGTAACCTGTAGTCGCTGGGGCACGAGCACCACGGCCAGGAAAACTGGAGCTCCCCTGAACGCATGGCGGACATCCACCGAGACGGACTCCACCAGTTCCCTCCGTCGCGCATCGTCGAAGAGTCGCGTCCGCACAAGGAATTCTTCACCTGCCGGGAGGAGATGTACCCACTCATCGACGATCACCAACACGTCTGCGGCAAACAACAGCCCGCTCTGCAAACCGACGCGAGCGAGCACCGTGAGCGCTTCGCCGAGCGACGCAGGTAGCGTATCCAAGCTAACCATAGGTCCTTCTTCTTCCCCAGACAGATCGAAGACACGACCCGATTCTAGGAACCACTTGCGAAGAGACTTCTGCTCCTCGACGTCGGGAAGATCATCCAATGCACCTCGTCGCCAACGCGCATTCACTTGGTACATCTCGGCAACGTCACCTTCGGCATCGGCGAGCCTATTCTGATAGCTATCCCGACGGGTAGGTGCAACGAGCATTAAGCCAGTACCTGGAATTACGGTTTGTTCAAGTCCATGCTCGAAACTTGGATCTACAACCAGACACTCCGTTGTATTCGTAACTTCATTCTGCGTCATGATTACCTCAGAGGAACGTGTGCTGCAAATCAGCGCGGTAACGACTACAGGACGGACACCTGGGGAGCTGAAGGATTCGGTGGCTAACAACCTCGAACCTATTAGTTTCTACACGCACAATACGTTCAGCAAGACGCGACATAGTCTTCGCCTGTGCATCTTCTATGGCCAAAGCCGCCCATGCAGACGCCATCGCAGCTACTGGCGCACTAACCGACTTATCTTCCGGACAACGGGCAAGATTGTCCTTAAAGACCAAAAATTCGTCACGTAGGTGACGAGCCCCCTCATCCTGAACCTCGAAGCACGTATAACACGCAGTCTCGCCAGGATACACCATAGGCCCGACCTGTATTTCAGGACCATCAGCAAACACATACAGAAGAGGTATGCTCAATTCATGAGCGATCTCATTGGCGGTATGGTTAAGCACGGGTCGCAATACATTGGTGGCAACAACGAAAAGATCGCTCATGCTGAGGACCGTGTCGAGCTGCCCGGTTAAGAGCGCCTCCGCATCCCCCGCCGTCACAGAGATGCCTTCCATGTCGCTAAGCAGCTTCAGCAGGGCCTCACCAATACTGCCTTCACCAACAACCGCGACCGAGCACTCCTTTTTCTCGCCCAGCGGAGATATAACTTCATCCTCGACCAGTCGCTGCACAATGGGTTCGATATACTCGATAGTAGTTTTGAGGCGATCTGCAAGTTCTCTAAGTGTGCCAGGGGTAGCCGCCTCTTGCACAAGCTTTGAGAGGATCCGGCGATTCTGTTTGTCACGTATAACTTTAGAAAACGCCGCCCTACTTCCGTCGCGAACGAAAATCTCATCGTCGCCCTGCGGAAGCAGATAGAGGCCGCTTCGCAATTGGAATGTTGCTTCTTCGCCAACATCAATTGACATAATCATGTCTTTCTTTGAACACTGAGGTAACTATGATCTGAGGGGTTGCCGACGCACTTGGGACCGCGTCGGCAACCCAAGGCTCGGCATACGACTTCTTCGTCGTATAGTCACGGTTTCATGACATCATCCCCAAACGGAAGCCGAGTTGCAGCACCAACACCAACAACACCAGCCGCCTGGGGCCACAGTGGCGTCAGAAGCAAAGTACTTCTCCTCCACCTTGTCAAGGATCTGCAACATGTCACACCTCCTTTCGTTACTAGGTTTTACAACAGCCTCATGATATATGATGCATCTCTCACCATCAATCGCTTTTCCAGCAACCATAGCCCCATGAATCACGGCAACACTGCTAGCGAGCACCGAGGATCTCCACTCACATACCTAAGAGGCTGTCATACTTGACACCTTCCGAGTTCCACCTTCCATGCAAAGACCAGCTGGCCCAATCACCATCTTTACTCTCAGTCACATAATCTTTGTCGACAAAGCTTGAATATGCACCTACCGAGATTGAGCAGCAGAATCCGAATCGAAAGCGGCGTTGCAAGCTGAACGGTGAGCCGAACGTTTGACAGAGCTCCTACTGAGATGCCCCCGCACCCTTGCGATAGCGGTGCCATGAACACACCAATACGGATCTGCGCTCTACACACAGCACCCAGTCACTCCCCTCGCCCATCTATGAGCAGCTGAACCCACCTGGTGGAACGTGGGCACACCCGCCCAACTTCCACCAGGTGGGTTAACGCGCGCACAAACGGGCCCAGACAACACCACACACCCGACGTACATGTCAAGGTGCCTGGTCAACGAATACGACGAGACGGTTGAGCCCCCACACCCAAGGTACATGACGAGGTAACGCGGGTTCAGCGCGCCAGGCAGCACCAAATCTCCAACAGGCCTCCAACAACCGGGAAAGCCCCGGGCCACTCGGCCCGGGGCTTTCCTGTTAGCCGCTCACACTCACACGTTCGCGGGGAACGTGGAGGTGTCGATGACGTAGCGGTAGCGCACGCGCGAGGCGACGACGTTGTTGTAGGCCTCGGTGATCTCCTCACCGGTGATCATTTCGACCTGCGGGATGACGCCATGCTCGGCGCAGAAGTCCAGCATCTCCTGAGTCTCGGCGATGCCGCCAATCTGGGAGCCCGCGAAGGACTTGCCGCCGTTGACGAAGGCGCGCAGCGGCAGGGAGACGGGCTCGGTGGGCAGGCCCACGTCGACAAAGACACCGTAGGGGCGCAGGGCGGCCATGTATCCGACGTAGTCGAGGCCGTCGGCGGAGACGGTGCACAGGATGAGGTCGAAGGAGCCGCGCAGCGGTTCGAGGGTCCCCTCTTCGCTGGTCGCGTAGAAGTGATCGGCGCCGAAGCGGCGGGCGTCGGCTTCCTTGGAACGGCCGTGGGAGATGACGGAGACCTCCGCGCCCATGGCCTTGGCGATCTGCACGCCCACGTGCCCGAGGCCTCCCATGCCGAGGATGGCCACGCGCGAGCCGGGACCGACGTTGTAGTGCTTGAGCGGCGAGTAGGTGGTGATACCGGCGCACAGGAGTGGCGCGCAAGCCGCAAAATCCAGTTCGGACGGGATGTGGAGCGCAAAGTCCTCGCGCACGGTGAAGCCGCGCGAATAGCCGCCGGTCGTCGGGTTTCCGTCGGCATCGGCGCGGTAGGTCCACAGGGTGCCCGGCGTCGAGGTGCACCACTGCTCGTAGCCGGATTCGCACATTTCGCAGGAGCCGCAGGATCCAACCAGGCAACCTACGCCCACGCGATCCCCCACCTTGAACTTGGTGACGCCGGGGCCAACCTTGGCGACAATGCCGACGAACTCGTGACCGGGCACGAGCGGGTAGGCAACGGGACCCCACTCGCCGCGGGCGGAGTGGATGTCGGAGTGGCAGATGCCCGCATAGGCGACATCGAAGTAGATTTCGCCCTCGCCGGGCTCGCGAATGTCGATCTGCAGGGGGTGGAACTGGGTGGTGGCATCGTCGCATCCGTAGGCGATCACGCGGGGCATGACAACTCCTTTGTCCGGTCATTTGAGGATGCTACAAGCATACTGCAGAAGCAAAAACCCCGGCGCGTGGGCGCCGGGGCAATGGGGTGGCTGACGGGACTCGAACCCGCGACGTCCTGGACCACAACCAGGTGCTCTACCAACTGAACTACAGCCACCATCGCGTCGCCATGAAGGCAACGGGTAGAGCTTAGCACTACCCATCCGAGATTGAAAACTCGAGCACTACCCTCACGGCGGTGGCGTGCGTCACCAGTGGGCGCGAGCGGAGATCGCGTCGGCGAAATTACCGAGCGCGTGGGGGGTGGCGCCCAGGTACAGGTCCGCGTCCACGAGGGAGACCTCCATGACCAGGAAGGAGCCCTTACCGTCGGGAACCAGGTCCACGCGGTTGAACAGGAACTGCTCATCGTGGCCCAGGCGGGAGCGCACGTAGCCGTGCAGGACGCGGCGAATCTCCTCACCCCACTGCCACGCGACGGAGTCGGCGGCTTCGGCGGTCACCACGGCCTCGTGCATCTCCGGGTTGGTGACGGAGGCAGGGTGCAGGGCCGAGCGCTTCTCGACGGCGTGGGAGACCAGTCCGTTGAAGAAGACGAGCGAGATCTCGCCGTGCAGGTCGATTTCCTCAACGTAGCGCTGGATCATGACCGAGCGGCCGTCGCCGAGGAGCCCCTGAACCTGGCGCATGGCGGCCTGGCGCTGGCGCGTGTCCACGGTCGTGTAGCGGCCGATGTCGCGCACGCCGGAGGAGACCGCGGGCTTGACGACGAATTCACCGAAAGCCGGGAAGCGCGTGTGAATCTGGTGCTTGGAGAGCTTCTGCTCGGGCTCGAGCCAATTCGTGGGAATCGTCGGCATACCGAGAGCTGCCAGATCCCTCAGGTAGTGCTTATCCGTGTTCCAGTTGAGCACGTCCTTGGAGTTCTGCACGCGGGTCAGCTGACGGATCCAGTCGAGGAATGCCTGGCGGTCGGAGGCATAGTCGGACACGGAGCGCACGACGACCATGCCGGCCTCGGACCAGTCGACGTCGGGATCGTTCCATACCTTGATCTGGGGGTCGCAACCGCGCGACGCCAGCTCATCGAGCAGGCCCTCTTCGCCGGGGAACAGGTGGGGCATGGACGAGCAGGTCACCAGCGTGACTTTGGGGTGAGCCGTCATAGTTATCTTTCTATCGTGGGGTTAAGGAATTAACGAGGCGGTGGCTGGGAACTCACCGCAGGCCGAGCGGGCGCTGCGCGGCCTCGGTGAGAAGCTCGCTGAGCAGGTCCGGGTAGGACAGGCCTGCGGCGGCCCACATCTGCGGGTACATCGAGATGGGGGTGAAACCGGGCATCGTGTTCACTTCGTTGATGATGACGGTGTCGGTGGCCTCGTCGAGGAAGAAGTCGACGCGCGCCAGGCCCTCGCATTCGAGCGCATCGAAGGCACACCACGCGGTTTCACGGATGCGATCGGCGTACTCGTCAGACACGTTCGCCGGGCAGGACAGGCCCACCACGTCGTCGACGTACTTGTGTTCGTAGTCGTAGAACTCGCCCTCGGGGATGACGATTTCGCCCAGGGGCGCGGTGCCGCTGCGCCAGTCGGAGCGTGATCCGAGGACACCGCACTCGACCTCGCGGCCGGAGATGGAGGCCTCAACAATGATGCGCGGGTCGTGGTTCGCGGCCTCCTTGATGGCCACGGGCAGGTCCTCGCGGCAGGTGACACGCGAGATGCCGACGGAAGAGCCGGCGCGGCAGGGCTTGACGAAGACGGGGAATCCGAGGCGCTCGATGCGGTCCATGCACGCGGAAGCATCAGCCTCCCACTGACGGGCCGTGACCATCTCCCAGTGTCCCACGTCAATACCGGCAGCCGCGAGCACGGTCTTGGTCAGGTGCTTGTCCATCGACACCGCCGAGGAGGTCACGCCGCAGCCCACGTAGCGCACACCGGCCATCTCGAAGAGGCCCTGGATGGTGCCGTCCTCGCCGTAGGGGCCGTGCAGGAGCGGGAAGACGATGTCCACGTGGCCCAAATCCTCCACGCCGACGACACGCGAATCCGGCGCGTCCGGGTCACCCTCGTACGTGAGCTCGACGAGGTTGCCCTCGCCCGGGGTCAGGGCAACGCGGGTGGATCCCGCGGTCACGGACTGCCCCTTCCCGTCCTTGAATTCCAGCGCCGACGGGTCGTCAGCGACGCGCACCCACTGGCCGTCACGCGTGATGCCCAGTGGAATGACATCCCACTTGGTGCGGTCAATGGCGGTGAGGATGCCGGCGGCGGTCGAGCAGGAGATTTCGTGCTCGGAGGAGCGTCCACCAAAAACGATGAGGACACGAGGACGAGAAATTGCAGTCATGAGTCCAAGACTACCGCGCGGGAGGCATCTGTCGCCCGCGTGCACACCGTTCAGACCAGCTCGATCTTCCAGCCGTCCATCTTTTGCGGGCGTGCCAGCAGCATACGGCCCATGTCCTCGATGCTCGCGCGCCCCTCAACCACCTCGACGACGGCACCCGTGATCGGCATGTCGACTCCCACGGATGCGGCGACCTGCAGGATCGGGGCGGCCGAGGCAACACCCTCGACGACGCCCGGGGACAATGCCAGGGCCTCGGCCAGGCCCATGCCGGAGCCGAGGCGGTGACCGAGGGAGAAGTTACGCGAGAGCCGCGATGAGCACGTGGCGACGAGGTCGCCGATGCCGGACAGGCCCGCGAAGGTCGCGGGGTCCGCGCCGAGTGCGGTACCCAGTCGCGTCATCTCCGCCAGGCCGCGGGTGATGAGGGTCGAGCGCGTGTTGATGCCCAGGCCCATGCCCTCGGCAGCGCCGATGGCGACAGCGATGACGTTCTTGGTGGCACCCGCCATCTCCGTGCCCACAACGTCGGTGGACACGTAGGGGCGGAAGTAGGAGTTGTGGCAGGCCTTCGCGATCTCCTTGGCGAGCTCCACGTCTGATGCTGCGACGACCGTGGCCGTGGGCTGACGCTGCGCAATCTCGCGCGACAGGTTCGGGCCAGACAGGACCGCAATACGATTCTCGGGCACGCCCGAGGCCTCGGCGATGATCTCGTCGACGCGCTTGAGGGAGCCGAGCTCGAGGCCCTTGGCCAGGGACAGTAGGGCGACGCCGGGCGCAAAAGCCTCGCGGGCGGCACTCAGGGTGGCGCGCACGGCCTTGACAGGCACGGCGACGACGACGAGCTCGCGACCGGCCACGGCCTCGGTAATCTCGGCGGTCGCACTGATGCGATCCGACAGCGCGATGCCCGGCAGGTACGTCGGGTTTTCTCCCCCGTTGATGAACGAGATGGTGTCGGCGTTGCGCCCCCACATGGTCACGGTGACACCCGCGTCGGCGAGCACCTGCGCGAACGTCGTGCCCCATGCGCCCGTTCCCAGAACGGCTGCTGTTGTCAAAGTCATCGAGACCTCCTTGTCAGGGCCATTCTACTAGGATTGAATCAACCGACTGTTACCTGGAGGAACTGTGTCTCACCGCGGGTCTCTCGCCGCGAGCGCAGCCGCCTGTGCGCTCTTACTCGGCGCATGCACGCCCGGGGCCCGCACGGACGCGTGGACGGACGAGGCCGTTGAACAGGGCCGAGGCCTGCCCATCCAGGTCGACGGAGAGGCGGTCCTGGATCTGGTCATCGACGGCACCCCCATGAGGGCCTCCGACACCCCATACCCGAGCGGGACGCATACGCGCGCCGGGGATCTTGACCTCGTTTCAGACGGCTCCTTCGAGGACAACACGCACATCGTCATCGGCGCGACGACCGCGCGCGAGTTCCAGATTGGCTTCTTATCCAATCCGGTGCGCATGGTGATCGATATCCGCGATTAGCCCTTCTTGCGGGCCTTCTTCGCTTCCTTCGCCTTCTTGGCGAGTTCTTCCTCCCACCAGGGGCCGGCCTGCGTGGTCGGATCCCAGACCTCGTCAGGGACGGGCAGTCCGCGCAGCTTGCCCACGCCCACACGCACGGCATCGCTGATGCGCCTGGTCGCCTCGTTGACGGCCTCATGATCCTCGGACCCGGCGGGACTCATCAGGTCGGAGAGGTCGACCGGCTCACCGAAGTGGTAGGAGACGCGCCGCCCCGGGCGCATGTCCATCCCCTTGGCGTTGTAGGGGGCCATGATGTCCTGCGGTCCCCACTGCGAGACGGGGATGACGGGCACACCCGTGTCGAGGGCCAGGCGGGCGGCGCCGGACTTGAACTCCATCGGCCACTGGTCGGGGTCGCGTGTGAGCGTGCCTTCGGGGAAGATGCCAACGACCTCGCCAGCTTTCAGAGCCTCGCGAGTGGGTGCCAGGACGGCCGAGGGGTTGGAGTCGCGGTTGACGGGGATCAGTCCCATTCCCTTGATGATCCAGCCGAACACGGGCACGGAGAACATCGACTTTTTCGCGAGGAAGCGCACGGCGGTGTCGCGCTTCATGAAGTACCAGCACAGGCACAGCGGGTCGACGTTGGACAGGTGGTTAGGGACCAGGAGAAAGCCGCCCTCGGCGGGAAGATTCTCTTCACCGCTCACGGTGAACTTGATCCAGGGCGTCATGATGGGTGTCAGGATGCCCTTCGCGAAGGTGTAAAAGCCGGAGACAGCACTCATGGCTTCATTCTACGGGCACCACTCCACCGGCGCGCACGCCCGCATCGACCTCACACGAGGACGGAGACAACCCCCGGGGCAACATCCACGGTGAAGGGAATCGAGGCGACACGGTCCCCATCTGCCATAGCGACAGTTCCCACAGGCGCGGCGAAAGAAACGACGCGCGCGCTCTCCACCTCAATGGCGGGATGCGTCTTCGCCCGCCCGGCGACAACGCTGGCGAGCACTGGCAGAGCGCGAGACATAGGCAGGGGCCCGACGTGGCACACCTCGAGAATGCCGTCGTTCATGTCGGAGGAGTCCACCAGGGTGATACCGCCGCCGAAACGCCCCGAATTAGACACTGATGCGATCCAGCCACTCATGTTGCGCTCGCGCCCATCCACGGTCGCCACAATGTCGGTGGGTTCGTGCGAGGCCAGGGCGGCAAACGCCCCGTAGCCGTAGGCCAGCGGTCCAGACGTCAGCGAGGACTCGTTGGCGAGAATGTTCGCGCGAGCGTCCAGACCGATCGACACGACCCCGAGGGCGAGGCGCACGCCCTCACGCGTGCGCACCCACATACCGTCCAGAGGACGCACCCGGGAGGTCAGGGAATCGGAGGAGAGCGCCCCGGCCTCGTCGGACGTCAAGCCGAGGCGCGCCAGGGAGCGTGCGCGGGCCAGCGGATCCGTACCGATTCCGAGCGCGCGGCACAGGTCGTTACCGCGTCCGCCCGGCAGGGGAGCGAAGATCGCGTCGGACTCGTGGCACCCGCACGCAACAGCGCTCAGGTACCCGTCCCCGCCCAGGGCCGCGACGATCGAACCCGCCACAACCCCACCGGCGATCGCCACCGGGTCGTCGCCGGGAGTCGTCAGGCGAACCGCGACCTCCCAGCCGCCGCCGCGCAGGATGCGCACGATGCGCGGGCCCAGGCGCACGCTGCGCCCGCCCGCAGACATCGACGAGACCAGCAACAAAATGCTGCGTCGCGCACCCGATGCGCCCGATGCGCCCATGATCTCAGGCGTCCAGGTAACGCACGCGCGCATCCAGCCGATGGAGCTTGCGCGTGAAGTGCTCGTAGCCGCGCGAAATCACGTCGATACCCGACACGGTGGACGTGCCCGTAGCAGTCAGGGCTGCGATCAGGTGCGAGAAACCACCGCGCAGATCCGGGACCTCAATATCCGCGCAGTGCAGCGGGGTCGGACCCGAGATGACGGCCGAGTGGTAGTAGTTCTTCTGACCAAAACGACAGGGGGTTCCACCCAGGCACTCGCGGTAGACCTGAATGTTCGCGCCCATCTTGCGCAGCGCCTCGGTGAAACCGAAACGATTCTCGTACACGGTCTCGTGCACGATCGACAGGCCCTCGGCCTGGGTGAGCGCCACGACGAGGGGCTGCTGCCAGTCCGTCATAAAGCCCGGGTGCACGGCGGTCTCCAGCGCGATCGAGTGCAGCGGCTCACCCGGGTGGTAGAAGCGGATGCCATCAGCGTCGATGTCGAAGGCGCCACCCACCTTGCGGAAGGTGTTGAGGAACGTCGTCATGTCGGGCTGGTGCGCACCGCGCACGTAGATGTCGCCGCGGGTAGCCAGGGCGGCCGCCGCCCACGAGGCAGCCTCGATGCGGTCCGGCAGAGCCGTGTGACGGTAGCCAGCCAGCTTCGCGACGCCCTCAATACGGATCGTACGGTCCGTGTCCACCGAGATGATTGCGCCCATCTTCTGCAGGACATTGATAAGGTCGAGGATCTCCGGCTCGATGGCCGCGCCCTTCAACGTCGTAATGCCCTCGTTGCGCACGGCCGTGAGCAGCGTCTGCTCGGTCGCGCCCACCGACGGGAACGGCAGCTCGATAATCGCGCCGTGCAAGCCGGAGGCGGGACGCTTGATGTGCACGCCGTCGGGCTGCTTGTCGACGATCGCGCCGAACTTGCGCAGCGTCTCCAAGTGGAAGTCGATGGGACGGCCACCGATCGCGCAGCCACCGAGCTCGGGGATGAATGCTTCGCCCAGCTGGTGCAGCAGCGGGCCGCAGAAGAGGATCGGGATGCGCGAGGCGCCCGCGAGCGTGTCGATATCCGAGCGCGAGGCGATCTTGACGTTGGAGGGGTCCATGCGCAGCGTGCCGCGGTCCTGATCGAAGTCGATCTGGACGCCGTGCAGGCGCAGCAGGTCCGAGACCACGTCGGTGTCGCGGATCAGCGGCACGTTGTAGAGCTCGGAGGGGGTGTCGGCGAGCAGCGACGCAACCATCGCCTTGGGGACGAAGTTTTTCGCGCCGCGCACCGTAATCTCACCGCGCAGCGGATGGCCGCCCTCAACCTGAAGGATCGATGACATGAGTGCTCCTCACTATAACCTAACTGGCCCCTACTCTAGCTAGGTAGGGGCCAGTATGCGCAGTGCTTTCAGTCGCGAGCCGACACGACGTCTTCCTTGGGCAGGAATTTCGCCGGGAGCGTGCGCGGCTTGAAGGAGGGACGCTTCGCCTCGTAAGCCGCGATCTCGTCCTCGTGGCGCAGGGTCAGGGCGATATCGTCCAGTCCCTCCATGAGGGTCCAGCGCACGTAGTCGTCGATCTGGAAGGTGCCCGAGATCGCACCGGCGCGCCAGGTCTTGTCCTCCAGCGACACGGTGACCTCGGTGCCGGGCTCGGCCTCGAGGAGCTTCCACAGGGACTCGCAGTCCTCCTGGGAGATGATGCCGGTGACCAGGCCCTGCTTGCCGGAGTTGCCGCGGAAAATGTCGGCGAACTTAGGGGCCAGGACGACGCGGAAGCCGTAGTCCTTGAGCGCCCACACGGCGTGCTCACGCGAGGAGCCGGTGCCGAAGTCGGGGCCGGCAATGAGGACGGATCCGTTCTTGTAGGCGTCCTGGTTGAGGACGAACTCCGGGTCGCCACGCCAGGCAGCGAAGAGGGCGTCCTCGAAGCCCGTGCGGGTCACACGCTTGAGGTAGACGGCGGGGATGATCTGGTCGGTGTCGACGTTGGAGCGGCGCAGCGGGACGCCGATGCCGGTGTGGGTGATGAACTTTTCCATGGGTGCGTCAGTCTTTTCTTCCGTGGGGGACGAGGCCGGGGCCCTCCCCCGCTGTCGGGTGGCGGAGGGGCGTCAGAGGTCGGCCGGGGAGGACAGGGTGCCTCGTACGGCGGTGGCGGCCGCGACGAGCGGGGACACCAGGTGCGTGCGGCTGCCCTTGCCCTGGCGGCCTTCGAAGTTACGGTTGGAGGTGGAGGCCGAGCGGTCTCCCGCGTTCATCGTGTCGGGGTTCATGCCCAGGCACATGGAGCAACCAGCGTTACGCCATTCTGCGCCGAAGTCGGTGAAGATCTTGTCGAGGCCCTCGGCCTCGGCCTGCAGGCGCACGCGGGCGGAGCCGGGCACGACCATGACGCGCACGCCCTCGGCCTTGCGGCGGCCCTTGACGACGCTGGCGGCGGCGCGCAGGTCTTCGATGCGCCCGTTGGTGCAGCTGCCGATGAAGACCGTGTTCACGGCGATCTCGCGCATCGGGGTGCCGGCTGTGAGGTCCATGTATTCGAGGGCACGCTCGGCGGCAGCGCGGGCCGTCTCATCCGTGAAGTCCTCGGGGGCGGGGACGGTGGCCGAGAGCGGCACGCCCTGGCCGGGGTTGGTGCCCCAGGTGACGAAGGGCTCGATGTCGGCAGCCTCGAGAATGACCTCGGCGTCGAAGACAGCGTCCTCATCGGAGGCGAGGGAGGACCAGTATTCGACGGCGCGATCCCAGTCCTCGCCCTCGGGGGCGTGGGGGCGGTCCTTGATGTAGTCGAAGGTCGTCTGGTCGGGGGCAATCATGCCGGCGCGGGCGCCCGCCTCGATCGACATGTTGCAGATCGTCATGCGGCCCTCCATGGAGAGCTCACGAATCGCCTGACCGCGGTATTCCAGGACGTAGCCCTGACCGCCGCCAGTGCCGATCTTGGCGATGACGGCGAGGATGATGTCCTTGGCCGTCGAGCCTTCGGGCAGGGACCCGTTCACCGTAATCGCCATGGTCTTGAAGGGAGCCATCGGCAAGGTCTGGGTGGCGAGCACGTGCTCAACCTGGCTGGTGCCGATGCCGAAGGCCAGCGCGCCGAACGCGCCGTGCGTGGAGGTGTGGGAGTCGCCGCACACGATCATCATGCCAGGCTGGGTCAGGCCCAGCTGCGGGCCGACGACGTGGACGATTCCCTGGTCGGCGTCGCCCAGGGAGTGCAGGCGGATGCCGAACTCCTCGGCGTTCTTACGCAGGGTGTCGATCTGGGTGCGGCTCGTCATGTCCGCGATGGGCAGGTCGATGTTGACCGTGGGCGTGTTGTGGTCCTCGGTCGCAATCGTCAGATCGGGGCGGCGGACCTGTCGTCCGGCGAGGCGCAGGCCCTCGAACGCCTGGGGGCTCGTCACTTCATGCACGAGATGGAGGTCGATGTAGAGCAGATCGGGGGCGCCATTCTCCCCCTTGGACACGATGTGGTCTCGCCACACCTTTTCTGCCATGGTTCCGCTCATTGTTCCTCCTCTGGTCCCCACTTTGGAGACACGGTGTCATTCATACGTCGCAATCAATGGAACCGCCTTATCCGCCATGCGACCCGCTGATCTCACGTCTCGGACGCACCTTTGATCTGTTTCACTATCCGACAATTTGCTATCTCAAAAGCTGAGATATTAAATAGTTGTATGGAAGAGCAAACATCCAGTGGCGTTGGCGTTCTTGACAAAGCTGCGCTGGTTCTCAGCGCTCTTGAAGCAGGACCCGCCACCCTCGCCCAACTCGTTTCCAGCACTGGGCTCGCACGCCCCACCGCCCACCGACTGGCCGTTGCCCTCGAATACCACCGCATGGTCGCCCGCGACATGCAGGGGCGTTTCATCCTCGGCCCCCGCCTCCAGGAGCTCTCCTCCGCAGCCGGCGAAGACCGCCTCCTCCAGGCCTCCATGCCGGTCCTCCAGGCCCTGCGCGATCACACGAAGGAATCCTCCCAGCTCTTCCGCCGCCAGGGTGATTACCGCGTGTGCGTGGCCGCCTCCGAACGCGAGATGGGCCTGCGCGACTCGATCCCCGTGGGCGCCACACTCTCCATGAGCGCCGGTTCTGCCGCTCAGGTCCTGCTGGCCTGGGAAGAGCCCGACCGTCTCCACCGTGGCCTGTACGGAGCGTCCTTCAACGCTACGATGCTCTCCGAGGTGCGCCGCCGCGGCTGGGCGCAGTCCGTGGGCGAGCGCGAGCCGGGCGTCGCCTCCGTGTCCGCCCCCGTTCGCGGCCCCTCCGGCCGCGTCCTCGCAGCCCTGTCGATCTCCGGCCCCATCGAGCGCATGGGTCGCCAGCCCGGACGCCAGCACGGCCCCTCCGTCATGGCGGCCGCCAACAGGCTCACGGAGTTCCTCTCCACCGTCGAAGACGCCGCGGACCTGTAAGCCGCAACCGCCGACAACAGAAACGGGTGGGCCGGGACGATTGAATCGTCCCGGCCCACCCGCCTTTTCAGGGCTCCCACTACGCGACCCAGCGACCAGAACGGTCGAAGGTGTAGGCCGTGCCGCCGATGACGACGCGCCCGGTCGCCATGGCGCCCGACGCCTGGCAGAAGTACCAGCTGTCGCCGTCCTTGACCCATCCGATCGCCATCTGGCCGGACTCGGTCAGGTAGTACCAGTGACCGCCCACGGCAGCCCAACCGGTGGCCATCGTGCCGTTACCGTTCAGGTAGTACCAGGCACCGCCCAGGTTCACCCAGCCGGTGGCCATCGAACCGTTGCCATTCAGGTAGTACCAGATGGTGCCGTCTTTGAGCCAGCCGGTCGCCATGGCCCCGGTATCGGGATCCAGGTAGTACCAGGTGCCGCCCACTGCAGCCCAGCCAGTCGCCATCGCGCCCGACGGGGCGTAGTAGCGCCATGCGCCGTCCTCAACCTGCCAGCCGGTCTTCATCCAGCCATTCGCGTCGAAGGAATAGGTGACACCATCACGGACGACGCGCTCGTTCGCGGGGTAGCTTCCGTCCGCGTAGCGCAGCCACCAGCGGCCGTCACCGGAGGCGACCCACTGGGCAGTCTCCGGGTCCGGAGCCGGGTTGGCGTTCGGATCGATGCGGTCGCCCGCCGCCTGCGTGAAGACGGCAACCGTGCGAGCCGGAACCGTCACGGAACCCGTCTTCGCGTCGAAGGAGGAGTCCTTGACGACCGCGTCAGAGCCATTTGCCTGAGCCTCGTGCAGCTTGAAGACGCGCCCTGCCAGGCCGTCAACAGCCGTCGTCATGGTCTTATCCGTCGCGTTAAAGACGACGAGAGCACCGTCGAGCGCCGCGTCAACGTCGCTGCCCGCCCCGGCCTCGTCGTTAATGAGCATGACGATCGTGCCGTCCACGGCCCCCTCACCCGAGTTCGGGAAGGACACCTTGGAGCGAATCAGATCCGCACTGCCCAGCGTGAACAGGCGCGAGGAGGAACGCACGCGCAGGAACTCCATCGCGATCTCCGAGGAGGTGTCGATCTGCTCCGGGCTCGGCTTCAGATCCGGATTCTCCAGCAGCGGACGCATGTGATCCCAGGCCGCACCGTTCTTGGACTTCACGGGCAGACCATGGCCAAAGCCATTGTCGCGCATAGACCAATCGATCGCGTTGAAGTGATCGCCGGAGTTGTAGGAGTCGCGGTCCAGGGACTTCGAGCGCAGCATCTCCGTACCCGACGCCCAGAAGGAGGGCGACTGCGACAGGGCCACGGAGGCCTGGCTGATGAGCGACATGCGCACGCGGTTCTCCATGGGAGCATCCGCCGGCATCTTGTAGGTGATCAGGTCGAAGAGCGTCTCGTTATCGTGGGCATCCACGTAGTTGACGTTCTCGGCAGGCTGGGAGGCAAACCCCGCGCCCTGACCGTTGTAGTCCAGCTGGGCACCCGAGACGGTCTTGCCGTCGTAGGTGGTCAGCGTGTAGTCCTTCAGGTTGCCCGCCAGGCCCAGCTTCACCAGGTCCACGCGGTGCAGGTAGTCGGCGCGACGCTCCGCCTCCGAGCGGGTGTCGAGGCCGTTGAAGTCCGAGAACGCGCCCGAGCCGAAGCCCTGGAAGACGCGGTGGTCCTCGTCGAAGGGACCGCCGCCGTGCACGGCGTCACGCAGACGGTCGTTGAACGCGCCGATGCCCGTGCCGTCCAGCTGACCCTGGGTGGCCTGGGTGAACAGCGCGTTGTTCGCGACCTCACCGAAGTTCCAGCCCTCGCCGTAGATGTACAGGCGTGAACCGTCCACACCGTCCTTCTCGAGCGTCAGGGACTTCAGGGACTCCTTCGCGCGCTTCATCTCAGTGGCCGGGTGGTGACCCATGAGATCAAAGCGGAAGCCATCGACGTGGTAGTACTTCGCCCAGTGGATCATCGAATCGATCATGAGGTGCTCGCTCATCGCGTTTTCGGTCGCGACGTTCGAGCAGCAGGTCGAGGTTTCAACGCCGCCAGAGGCGTTGAGGCGCTGGTAGTAGCCGGGCACGACGCGGTCAAGCACGGAGCTGGCCGACTGTCCCGCCGCGGGCGTGTGATTGTACACCTGGTCGAGGACCACCTGCATGCCAATCGAGTGCAGCCCACCCACCATGGAGCGGAATTCACGCACGCGCGCGCCACCGTTTTGATGCGAGGACGTCGCGTAGGAGCCCTCGGGGGCCATCCAGTGCAGCGGGTCGTAACCCCAGTTGTAGGCGTCCTGGTCCGCCACTGCGGACACCGCGGCCTGCTGTTCCTCGGACGCCGGGCCGGCATCCTCGGGGATTGCGGGCGTCTTCTGCTCGGCGCGCTTCTCGGGGATCGTCGCGATGTCGAAGGTGGGCAGCAGGTGCACCGTGTTCATGCCGGCGCGGGCCAGCTCGTCCAGGTGACGCATGCCGTTGGACTCGAACTGCGTGAAGGCCATGTAGGTGCCGCGCATGTACTCGGGCACCGAGGTGTCGGCAGCGGAGAAGTCGCGCACGTGCAGCTCGTAGATCGAGCGCTGGGCGTCGTCCTGAATGACGGGTGCCTTCGAGTTTGTCCACACGGTGGGTGCAACCGAGGGGTTGTTCATGTTGACGGCGACCGAGCGGGTCGAGTCGACGGTCAGGCTCACCGAGTAGGGGTCAGTCACGAGGTTCTTCTCCACCTTGCCCGTTTCGGGCACGTAGACGGTGACCTCCCACAGGTACTGGGCACCCTCGTGGATCTCGCCCGCAGCGTTGTCCACGCTCCAACGCCCGTCATCGCCGCGAACAGCTTCGGTGCGCAGGCCATCACCCTGGATATCAGCGTCGGATCCGCTCGGCGTCGAGGTGTTCCACGACACCAGCGCTACGCTCTTCGCCGTGGGAGCCCACAGCGCGAACGTCGGGCTGCCCGCCTCGTTCCAATTCACGCCGTACGAGGCCTGGGTGGCCGCCTCCGCGTACAGGGAGTCGAGGACAGGAGCGATCTGCACGCCGGTAAAAGCGTTGACGCTCTCCCCCGACTTCTGGGCGACCGCGATCTGACCGGTGAGGGCCTCGCGAGCCACGGCCTCGTCGATGGGGGCCTTCAGCGCGATGTAGCCGTTGAGATTGGGATGCGCCGTCGTCACCTCAGCGGGCAAGTCACCAGCCACACTCAGGGCGGTCGTCGTGGCCCCCGTGACGGCGCCGTCCGACAGTCCTGCGCCACCCTCGGGGGCGGTCACCAGCACGTAGGACAGCTTCGCAGAACCGTCCAGCACCTGCGCGCGCGTGACGCCTTCGGGCAGAAGGGAGGTCGGCCACGCGAGAATGTTCGAGGTCACCCAGTAGGCACGCTGCTCACCATTGCCGGCGACGGGAGCGTCAGCGCTCGCGATGTCGACCTTGTGCGTCGAAGAATCGTAGGTGAAGGTCACGAGCTTGTTCGCTTTCGTTGCAAACTGATAGTTGGCGCCGCCGACAGCGCCATCCTGCCCGTAATTCTCGTTGTCGGATCCACCGATAGCAACCTTGAACTCGTAGTCGCCCTCAGGCAACGCGGTGGTGGAATACGTGTACGTACCATCGCCCACCGGCTCCAACAGAGGCGCCAAGCACTGAGCCTGCCAGTTGTCCGAGCAGCCGAGCGACTTCTGGAAGGTACCGGGCAGCGTCACCGTCTGATCGGTCGCCGTGTTCCACACGCGGTGCGTCGCACGGTTGTAGTAGAAGGTCACGGACGTGGTTTCGTTGAGCGTGTACGAAATGTTCGCGCCCCCCGCGGCTCCACCGGCGCCGAAGGCCGTATCCCAGGAGCCGCCCTCGGCGACCTTGTACTGGTAGTCGCCAGCCGGCAACGTGAACGTTGCACTGTAGACACCCGTCGCATCGCGCGTGAGCGCCGCCTTGGCGCAGTCAGGCGCCCAGTCGGCGTCGCATCCCATCGCCTTGTTATGGCTGCCGGGGATTGTCACCAGCACATCCGCGCTCGCTTGCGCACCTCCCGCTTCGGCAGCAGTAGCCGCACTTTCCTGGTTTGACGCATCGGTCTCAGGCAGCGCCCACGTGGCTGGCACAACACCCCCCATCACAGCGATTGCAGCGCCAACACCCAGCGTTCGGCGCAGCGTCGTCCTGTTGAGTCGGTATGTCACGACAGACTCCCTCGTCTAAAAGCGGTCCCCTCCTATGGGGGCTGCTTCTAGGTTAGACACACTGCAACGGTTCGGAAACTTTTCTGCAAAGGACAAGGTAAAACGTGGACCGTGTGGTTAACAAAAAACCTCGCCACGGTGATAGTGACGAGGTTGTTGGTACCCCCAGCCGGATTTGAACCGGCGTTAACGCCGTGAGAGGGCGTCGTCCTAGGCCGCTAGACGATGGGGGCCTTCACTGAAACTTTCGCTTCAGATCGCTGGGGTACCAGGACTCGAACCTAGAATGGCTGAACCAGAATCAGCTGTGTTGCCAATTACACCATACCCCATTGGGTATCACCTGCTTCGTTTTCACGTCGCTGGCGACAGGAGATAACTGTAGCGGACCGAGGCCCTCATGCCAAATCGAAGGCCAGTGGTCCCGATCACCCATCGGCTTCTCCCCCGCGACCGAGCGCCCTCCACGCACGACGAAGCCCCGACCTCGTCCCAGAAAAAGGACACGAGGCCGGGGCCGAGCGCAGCGATCAGGCCAGGGAAGCGCGCAGGGAGCGCAGGCGGGCCAGCGAGGACTCGCGACCCAGGATCTCCATGGACTCAAACAGCGGCGGGGAGACCTGGCGTCCGGTCACGGCGACGCGCAGCGGGCCGAAAGCCAGGCGGGGCTTCACGCCCATCTCGTCGACGATACGAGCGCGCAGGGACTCCTCCAGCGAGGTGGTCGTGAACTCGCTCAGGCCCTCGACGGTCTCGATGGCGGCGTCCAGAACCTCCACTGCGTTGTCCTTGAGCTTGGAGACGGCCTTCTCGTCCATCTCCAGCGCATCGTCAGCGACGAAGAGGAAGCCGAGCATACCGGCAGCCTCACCGAGCACCTGGATGCGCGTCTGGACGAGCGGGGCGGCCTCCGTGAGGATCTCCCGCTCACGATCGGTCAGCGCCTCGAAGGAGTCAGCCGACACCAGCTCGTCGCGATGCAGGAAGGGAACCAGGCGACCGCGGAAGTCCTCGCCGTCCAGCAGACGAATGTGCTCGGCGTTGATGGCGATGGCCTTCTTCTGATCGAAGCGCGCCGGGTTCGGGTTCACGTCCGAGATGTCGAAAGCCTGGGCCATCTCCTCCATGGAGAAAATGTCGCGGTCCGGGGCAATCGACCAGCCCAGGAGGGCCAGGTAGTTGTTGAGACCCTCGGGAATCATGCCGGCAGCCTTGTGCAGCAGCAGGTTCGACTCGGGGTCGCGCTTGGAGAGCTTCTTGTTGCCCTCGCCCATGACGTAGGGCAGGTGACCGAAGCGCGGCATAAACTTCGCGACGCCGATCGCCTCGAGCGCGCGGTACAGGACGATCTGGCGGGGCGTCGAGGAGAGCAGGTCCTCACCGCGCAGCACGTGGGTGATCTCCATGAGCGCATCATCGATGGGGTTGACCAGCGTGTAGAGCGGGTGGCCGTTGGCGCGCACGATGACGTAGTCCGGCACGGAGCCAGCCTTGAAGGTAATCTCGCCGCGGATCAGGTCCGTGAACGTGATGTCCTCGTCGGGCATGCGCAGGCGCAGGACCGGCTTGCGGCCCTCGGCGCGGTAGGCGGCAATCTGCTCCTCCGTCAGGTTGCGGTCGAAGCCGTCGTAGCCGAGCTTGGGATCCTCACCCTTGGCGCGGTGGCGTTCCTCGATCTCCTCGGGGGTCGAGTAGGACTCGTAAGCGTAACCGGCCCCGAGCAGGCGGGCCGCCACGTCACGGAAAATGTCCATGCGCTCGCTCTGGCGGTAGGGGCCGTGCGGGCCGCCCTTACCGATACCCTCATCCCAGTCGAGACCCAGCCACTGCAGGGACTCGATGATCTGGTCGAAGGACTCCTGGGAGTCACGGGCGGCATCCGTGTCTTCGATACGGAAGACGAAGGTTCCTCCCGTGTGGCGGGCGTAGGCCCAGTTGAACAGGCACGTACGGACCATGCCGACGTGAGGGGTTCCTGTGGGCGAGGGGCAGAAGCGGACGCGAACGTCGGCACCGGTGGCAGTTGTTTCACTCATGATTCCTCCATCCTACTCCAGCGGTGGCTGTTGCATTTGCTTGATGGGTGGGCGCGCTGCGACGCGTGGTGGGACCGCGGATACCCTGGTTGCATCACCGGGATCGGCGCGCGCCGGAACCACCGACTCATCCAGGAGGACACCGTGTCCGTTCGACTCTTTTCCGACTCCCACCTCTACCGCACCGGTTCCCTCAAGTGGACGGGCATCACGACCGCGAGCGGTGAACCGACGATCGGCGCGTGGGTGGCGGAGATGGACTTCGGGACGGCGCCGGAAGTGGCCGATGCGATGAAGGGCGCGATTGATGACGGTTTGCTCGGGTACCAGCCGACCTGGCTGGAGCCGCGCCTGGCTGGGGCGACCGCCGAGTTCCAGAAGCGTCGCTTCGGATGGGATGTGGACGCCTCACAGGTGCGCCTCGTGGCATCGGTCCTGCCCGCGCTTGAGGCGACGATCGATCACCTGGTGCGCCCGGGCGCCCCGATCATTGTGCCCACGCCCGCCTACATGCCTTTCCTGACGATTCCGGGCAAGTTCGACCACCCCGTTATCGAAGTTCCTTCCCTGCGCGGTACTCGGGCCGGGGGCCGCGGGTGGGCGCTCGACCTGGAGGGGATCCGCGCAGGGCTCGAGGCCGGGGCCGGTCTCGTCATCCTGTGCAACCCGTGGAACCCGGTCGGCCGCGTCCTGCGCGAAGACGAGCTGCGCGCCCTGCACGACGTGGTCGCCGACTACGACGCCCTCGTGTTCTCCGACGAGATCCACTCCTCCCTGGTGCTCGATGAGTCGATTCCCTTCGTTTCCTACGCCTCTCTCGGCCCCTCGTTTGCCTCCCACACGGTGACCGCGACCGCCGCGTCGAAGGGCTGGAACATCGCGGGACTTCCCTCCGCTCAGGTCATCCTGCCCGACGAGGCGCTGCGGCAGCGCTGGGACGTGTTCGCCGCCGACGTGCGCCACGACGCCAACGTGATCGGCACGCTCGGAGCAATCGCCGCCTACGAGCACGGCGACGCCTGGCAGCGCGAGGTCAAGGACCTGATCCGCTCCAACGTGGACCTCGTCGAGCGCGCCCTGGCCGACACCCCGATCGACTTTGTGCGCCCCGAGGGCATATACCTGACTTGGTGGGGCTTCGAAGGCGTCGACCTGGGACCGCTCTCCCCCGCCGCGACACTGCGCGAACGTGCCCGCATCGCCGCCAACGAGGGCCGCACCCTCGGCGCAGACTACGCCTCGTGGGCGCGCATCAACCTGGCGTGCGCCCCCGACGCGGCCTCGCGGATCGTGGAGCGGGTCCTCGGCCTGCTCTGATCTTCTCTCGCGCGATACGAGGCCGTGGCCGGGAACGGTGGTTATCCACCTCCCGGCCACGGCCTCGTCTACGACTACGCGTTCAGGCTTTCAGGGCCGCCTCGATGCCTGCGACCACGGTCTGGCGGGCGGCGGAGGCTGCCTCGACGACGGCGGTCGGATCCGTGGGTGCGTCGGCGAACGACAGGTCGGAGACGACCGACATGCCGGCGACGCGCACGCCCAGCGCGTGCAGGGTGATCGCCTCCATGACGGTCGACATACCCACGCAGTCCACGCCCAGGCCCGCGAGCATGCGGCTCTCGGCCATCGTCTGGTACTCGGGGCCGCGCAGGATCGCATAGATGCCCTCACGCTGGCAGACCCCGCGCAGCGCATCCGTCATCTGCGCATCCCACACGGCCGACACGTCCAGGAACAGAGGCCCGTCGAAGGGCGAGGCACCACTGACGTTCACGTGGTCGGTGATCGCCATGACGTCACCCAGGTTCCAGTCTTTCAGGCAGCCGTTCGCGTTCGTGAGAACCGCGCGGCTGATCCCGGCAGCAACGGCGGCACGGGCTAAGGCCGTGACGGGACGAGGCCCCAGCCCCTCGTAGAGGTGCGTGCGGCCCGTGGCAACGAGGACCACTCCCCCGCGCGTCTCGTAGGCACGAAGCTCGCCGCCGTGACCGTCCGCGACCGGAGCGACGACTCCGGGGATGTCGCCCAGGGCAACGGTGGCGACGGGCGCACCCCAGGCCTCGTCCAGGGCCTCGGCCAGGCCCGAACCAAGCACGACGAGCGCGTCGGGGCGTCCCGCAAGAGCGGTGAGGACCCGGGCGCCGGCCACGGCCTCGTCGTCCAGGAGAGCCTTGGTGAAGCGCGGGTCGACGCTCACTGCTCGGCCTCTTCCGCGCCTTCGGCGTAGGTACGAGAGGCCAGTTTCTCCTGCGCGCGCACGCGGCCCGCGCTGGTCGCCCAGTAGCCAACGAAGCCGACGACCATCGCCAGGAGGATGCCGATGTTGGCGCCCGCCCAGTCACCCTCGCGGCCGCCCAGGGGGCCGAGGAGGTAGCCCTGCCAGGACAGCCAGGAGGCGTTCGCGTTCACGACGAGGCCCCAGCCCACGAGCGAGCCGACGATCAGGGAGGCGACGGCACCCCAGTTCACCGAGCCGTAGCGACCCGAGGGGGTGAAGAGCGAGGGCTCGTCATAGTCCTTGCGGCGAAGCGCGATATCCGCCAGCATGACGCCACCCCACGCGGCGATGACGACGCCCAGGGTCGTCAGGAACGCCGTGAAGGGCGTGAGGAAAGAGTCCGCGAAGAACACGACGACAATCGTTCCGACCGTCATGATCGTGCCGTCGATGGCGGTAGCGACCGGGCGCGAGACGGGCACGCCCGTGGCCAGCAGCGACAGGCCCGAGGAATAGATATCCATGACGATGCCACCGATCAGGCCCAGGATCGCAACCACGGCAAAGGGCACGAGGAACCAGGTGGGCAACAGCGTCGTGAGCGCGCCAATCGGATCATTACCGATCGCCTCAGCGAGGGACTCATCGGCCGAGCCGACCAGGAGGATGCCGAAGAAGACGAGGACGACCGTGGGCAGCGCCGCGCCCACCGTTGTCCAGCCGACCACACCCTTCGTTGAGGCAGCGCGCGGCAGGTAACGCGAGTAGTCCGCGGCCGCATTAATCCAGCCGAAGCCGAAGCCCACGAGGAGCATGCAGCCCGCGCCAAGCACCGCGGTCAGCGGCGCCGACGGACGCGAGGAGAGGACCGCGAAGTCAATCGTGGGAGCGACCAAAACCAGGTAAACGATCGTCAGGGCTGCGGTAGCCCAGGTGATCCACGTCTGGACCTTCATGATCGCCTCGAAGCCGAGGATGCCAGAGCCGGCCGCCAGCACGACGACGAGGATCAGCGCGATGATCTGGGCGACGACGTGATTCGTGAAGCCGAGCGCTCCCATGACCGTGGCCGTGGCCTGGACGGCCATGATCGCCAGGAAGGTCTCCCAGCCCACCGTCAGGATCCACGAAATCGCCGCAGAAATCCGGTTGCCGTTGAAACCGAAGGCCGCGCGCGACAGGACCAGCGTCGGGGCGGAGCCGCGCTTGCCCGCGATGGCGATAAGGCCACACACGACGAACGAGAGCGCGACGCCCACGACGGACACGACGATCGCCTGGGCGAGGGAGAGTCCGAAGCCGAGGACCCACGAGCCCCATGAGATGCCCAGGACCGAGATATTCGCCGCGAACCACGGCATGAACAGGTCAGAGGGTTTTCCCTTGCGTTCGGATTCGGGGATGACGTCCAGGCCGGCCATTTCGACGGCCAGAGCGCCCGATGACTGGGGTTCGCTCACGGTGTGCTCCTATGCGACGGAGATATTGTCAGAACGACGTAATCCTATCACACAGGTCACACGATTAGGCTCGGACGACGGGATTCGTCAGGCGCCCGATCCCCTCGATCTCGATCTCCACACGGTCGCCCGCATCGACGAGGCCGGCACCCGTAGGCGCGCCAGTGGCGATCACGTCGCCGGGTAGCAGCGTCATCTGGTGGGACACGTAGGACACCAGCTCGAAGGGGGTCCAGATCATGTGCGCCGTCGTGCTGTCCTGCGCGATCTCGCCATTCAGGTACGAGCGAATCGCCAGGTTGGTGACATCGAGGGTGGGGTCGACCGTGATCCACGGGCCCAGCGGGCAGGCCGAGTCGAAGGACTTGCCGCGCACCCAGGGGCCGCCCGTCATCGCGTCGCGGGCGGTCGCGTCGTTGGCGATCGTGTAACCGAGGATCACCTGCGGCGCGTCCTCAACGCTCACGTCCTTAGCCAGAGACTTGATGACAATCGCGAGCTCGCCCTCGAAGGCGACCTTGTTCGACCAGGCGGGGATCGCGATCGGATCATCGGGGCCCACGACCGAGGTGTTGGCCTTCAGGAAGATCGGCGGCTCGGGGCGCTCATCCGCCGGAATCGGGGTGTCCGAGTAGTTATCGCCAATGCCCACGACCTTCGAGCGCGGGATCACCGGGGAGAGCAGGCGCACCTCGTTCAGCTCGTAGATCTGGCCGGAAGGCTCCACGGGCGAAAACAGCGGGTCACCCTTGAGCCCCACGATCCTCGTCGAGCCCTCCTCGAGGGCACCGTACACCGGGTTCGTACCATCGGAAAAACGTGCGATTCTCATGCCGGTAGCCTAACGCAGCCGCGCGTGCGCCGCGCCAAGCAGCGCCGACAGACACTTCGCCGGGTGCGCGGCACGAGATGTGACGGCGCACCCGGCGAGGTGGTCAGCGGGAATTACTTCTTCTTGTGCTTGGGACGCTTCCAGACGCTGCCGGGAACGTCACCGGGCAGCAGCGGGTTCTTCTCGCCCACGAAGACGGGTTCCTCAATGCCGCCTCGACGCTGAGTCTCGTAGTCGCGCAGCGCGCCGAGCACCCAGCGAGACAGGAAGACGAGCGCCACCAGGTTCGTGATCGTCATGACCGCCATCGCGATGTCGACGGCGTTCCACACGACGTCCAGGGTCAGCAGCGCGCCGATCGTCGCAGAGAGCACGCACACGACGCGCACGGTCCAGCTCGCCCAGCGCGCGTCACCGAAGACGAAGGACATGTTCGTGTCGGAGTAGACGTAGGCAGCGATGATCGAGGAGTAGGCCAGGACGAAGATGAGGATCGCCATAGGGACGATTGTCCACGCGCCTAGCTCGTGGGCCACGGCCAGGGTCGTCAGGTTGGAGGGGTTGACGTCCGCGCCGCCCCACACCTTGTCGCCTGCGATGAGGATAACGAAGGCGGTCGCGGTGCACACAACGATCGTGTCGATGAAGACGCCCAGGGACTGGATGAGGCCCTGGCGCACCGGGTGGGACACGGTCGCGGTCGCGGCGGCGTTGGGAGCGGTGCCCTGGCCGGCCTCGTTGGAGAAGAGGCCACGCTTGGTGCCGTTGATCATCGCGGCGAGGATGCCGCCACCCAGGCCACCGACGGTTGCGTCCATAGAGAAGGCAGAAGTGAAGATCTGGCCCAGCACGGCGCCGAACTGCGTGATGTTCATGAGGCAGACGATGGCGACCATAATGACGTAGACGGTTGCCATGATCGGGGCCATCCACTCGGTGACGCGGGCGACGGTGCGGATGCCGCCGAAGATGACCATCGCGGAGAAGACGAAGATGAGGCCGGCGACCGTGAGCTGCGCGGCCGAGAAGCCGCCCGCACCGGGCAGGGGCTGCTTGGCGGCCTCACCGAAGGCGCTCGTGAGCGTGCCCGCGATCGCGTTGGACTGCACGGACGTGATGACGACGCCGCAGGTCACGACGGTGATGACGGCGAAGATGTTGGCCAGAACGCGGTTCTTCATGCCGCGCTTCATGTAGTAGGCCGGGCCGCCGCGGAAGAAACCGTCGGAGTGCTTGACCTTGAAGATCTGGGCCAGCGTCGCCTCGAAGAACGCGGTCGCCATGCCCACCAGGGCCACGACCCACATCCAGAAGATCGCGCCCGGACCGCCAAACATGAGCGCCGCAGCCACGCCGAACACGTTGCCGATACCCACGCGCGCGGCCAGCGAGATCGCGAACGCCTGGAAGGAGGAGATGCCGCCGTCGGCGCCCTTGCGCGAGCCGAGGACCGTGCGCACCATCTCCGGGAAGAGGCGCAGCTGCACGCCGCGGGAGACGACCGTCAGGACGAGGCCCACGCCGATCAGGATAAAGATCGTCAGGTGCATCGTGATCCAGTCAGCAATCTGCTGCTCGATCTGGGCAATGTGTTCCACAGGAGCCTCCCGGGGTGTCTATCGACGAGGCCATGGTTGCGTCGCGGGGCCTCGCGCGCTGTCGCGGGACGCACCCGCGCGTTGTAATGGGACCCATTCATCTTGCCACAGGGCTTCGCGCCCGGCAGGCGACGTCTCGCCACGCGCACGGCCACCCGCGAGCGCGGGGGTGCCCCGGCCTCGTCGATGAGCTGAGGGAAGGGCCCGGCGGTGCGCGGACGCAGACGTGGGCCCACTCTGGGACAATGGGTGTATGAGCGCGACTTTGAACGAGATCCTGGACGACCTGGAGGACGAGGGACGTCTGGGCGACGACGATGCCTTGTACGAGGCCTTCACCTCCTGGGCGCAGGGCACCGGGCGTCCGCTCTACCCTCACCAGGAGGAGGCCCTGGTGGAGATCCTGGCGGGCAACCACGTGATTGCGGCGACCCCCACGGGGTCGGGTAAGTCGATGATCGCGCTGGCCGCGCACTTCACGTCGATGGCGCACGGGGGCCGCTCCTATTATACGGCGCCGCTCAAGGCCCTGGTGTCGGAGAAGTTCTTTGACCTCGTGTCCCTGTTCGGCGCGGATAACGTCGGCATGGTGACCGGCGACGTATCCCTCAACTCCGACGCGCCCATCATCTGCTGCACGGCTGAGATCCTCGCGAATCAGTCGCTGCGTGAGGGGCCCACGCTGGACGCGGACATGATCGTCATGGACGAGTTCCACTTCTACGGGGACCGTCAGCGCGGGTGGGCGTGGCAGGTGCCGCTCCTGGAGCTGAGGGCCCCACAGGTGGTCGCGATGAGCGCGACGCTGGGCGACACGACGCGTTTCGAGCGTGCGTGGAAGGAGCGCACCGGGCGCGACGTGTCCCTTATCGACGATGCAGAGCGCCCCGTGCCCCTCGAATTCGAGTACGTCGTGGACCGCCTGCCCGATACGGTGGAGCGGCTGCTGGGCGAGGGCCGCTGGCCGGTCTACATCGTGCATTTCTCCCAGCGCGACGCCGTGGCGACCGCGCAGTCCTTTGACCGTTCCTCGCTGATTTCGCCCGAGCAGAAGAAGGCGATCGCCGCGCAGCTGGCGGGTGTGTCGTTTACGAAGGGCTTCGGGCAGACCCTCAAGTCGCTGCTCGCGCAGGGCATTGGCGTGCACCACGCGGGCATGCTGCCGCGCTACCGTCGCCTCGTCGAGCGCCTCACCCAGGCGGGCCTGCTGCCGATCGTGTGCGGCACGGACACCTTGGGCGTGGGCATCAACGTGCCGATTCGCACGGTGCTGATGACGTCGCTCGTGAAGTACGACGGTCGGCGCATGCGCCACGTGAGCGCGCGCGAGTTCCACCAGATCGCGGGCCGCGCGGGCCGCGCCGGCTTCGACACGGTCGGTTTCGTGCGAGTCCTGGCCCCCGAGCACGAGGTCGACGCCGCCCGTGAGCGCGCACGCCTGAGCGCCGCGCAGGAGGCTGCCCGCGACGCCCGCGAGGCCAAGCGCGCCGCCAAGAAGTCCGCGAAGAAGCGCAAGGGTCCGGGCGAGGGCGAGATCTCGTGGACGCGCTCGACGTTCGAGCGCCTCGTGGACGCGGCCCCCGAGCAGCTCACCAGCCGCTTCGAGATGACACACGCGATGGTCCTCAACGTACTGGCAGGGGCTCCTGCCGCCGGGCGCGACCCGGGCGAACATCTCGTGTGGCTGGCGCGCAACAACGACGATCCGCCCACGGATCGCAACCCCCACCTGCGCCGCCTGGGCGAGATCTACACGTCGATGAAGCAGGCGGGCGTCGTCGAGCACGTGTCTTCTGCGCAGGCCTCGGCCTCGGGTGAGCCCCGCCTGCGCGCGGCCACCGATCTGCCGGATGACTTCGCGCTCAACCAGCCGCTCTCCCCCTTCGCGCTGGCGGCCCTCGAACTGTTGGATCCGGAGTCCCCGACCTTCGCCCTGGACGTCGTGTCGGTCATCGAGTCGGTCCTGGAGGATCCGCGTCCGCTCCTGTTCGCACAGGAGAAGGCGGCGCGCGCCGAGGCCGTGGCCGCGATGAAGGCGCAGGGCATGGAGTATGACGAGCGCATGGCCGCCCTGGAGGAGGTGACGTGGCCGCGCCCGCTGGCCGATCTGCTGGGGGATGCGTTCGCGGTGTACCTGCACGCGAACCCGTGGATTGAGGATCAGGAGATTTCCCCGAAGTCGGTCGTGCGCGAGATGATCGAGAACGCGCTGACGTTCACGGGGATCGTGGGCCGTTACGACGTGGGCCGTTACGAGGGCATCGTGCTGCGCTACCTGACGGATGCGTATCGGGCGCTGCGCCAGATCGTGCCGGACGAGCTGATGACGGACGAGCTGCGTTCGATTATCGCCTGGCTGTCGGCGCTGATCCGCGCCGTGGACTCCTCGCTGCTGGACGAGTGGGAGGCCATGTCCACGGGTCAGGCCATCTCCCCCGCGTCCGAGGGCGACGGCACGGAGGGCGCGGAGCTGGCGTTTGGTGCGCGGGAGGACGGGACCGTTCCCTTCAGTGCGAACCGTCACGCGTTCCGCACGGCGATCCGTGGCGCGCTGTTCGAGCGCGTGGAGGCGATGAGCCGCGACAACGTCGAGGCCCTGGCGCGCCTGGACGAGGCCTCGCGCACCCCGGTGGCCGCGCCGTGGGGCGAGGACGAGTGGGACGCCGTGCTCGAGCGCTACTGGGCGGAGCACGAGTGGATCGGCATCGACCAGCGTGCGCGCGCCCTGTCGCTCTGCTCGCTGAACGAGGCCCCGACCCGCGAGGACGTGCTGGAGTTGGCCCCCGCTGCAGTGTCGTCGGATGTCGAGCGCGCCCAGGCGGCGCGCGTCGAAGCAATCGCGGACGCGGTCGATCAGGCTCCGGCTGGCACGTTCTGGCTGGCCACGCAGACCCTGTTCGACCCGGAGGAGGACATGGACTGGCGCATCGTCGCCCTCGTGGACGTTCCGGCCTCGGACGAGGCCAACCGCGTCGCCCTGGCCACGATCACTGTCGGGCCGAGGTAGGGTTCGTCATCCCACCTTCACCGGGTGGGTGAAACAGCGGCCGCTCGCCGATCTCCTCCTGGAGGCGCACAAGGTATCCGTCGGGGTCCTGGATGAGGAACTGCCGGACGCCGATCTCGACATCGCCGGCCCGGTACCACTTCTCTTCGGGTTTGACGAAGATCGGCCATCCTGCCTCTGTGATGCGTTGGATCGCAGCGTCCAGATTGTCGACCTGAACCTCGAAGTTGATCCCCCGGCCAAGGGGCAACTCAAGCGGACCTGTCGCCCAGGTCCTCCCCTGGTTGATCTGATCGAGCATCAAGTGGGCACTGCCCAAAACGAGGTATCCGAATCCCTCCTCGGGCCGCTCGTACCGGAGAGAAAAACCGACGAGGTCACACCAGAAACGTTTGGAGGTCTGGTAGTCGGTCACGGCAAGTTCAGGGACGAGCCCGGGCGCGGTAGTCATGGAACAACTCTAGCTGTGCCTGCGGGTGGGAGCGTAACCGGGTGAGTGTCACGCGGACCGTCAGCGCCGGGACGCCCTACGGATCAGCCAATCCGCACCCGCGAAGAGCGCCATGAAGAGCAGGGCGCCAATCAGGATCGCCACGATGTTGATCGCGACCTGCGCGTAGCCGAGACGCCACACGTTCACGAAGCCGTAGGGGTACTGGTGCGTGAAGGAGCCTCGCACGAGCGTGTACGCCACCCACGCCACCGGGATCAGTAGGGCGCGCCCCAGCGTCGCCCACGTGATGCCGCCGCGCGGCCCCGCGAGCGCTGCCGCGCCCACGAAGGCCGCCGGAACGACGATGTGCTGCAGCGGGTTCGTGACGAGCGCGAAGCCAGAGAGGACCTCGTAGGGACCAATCAGTGTCGCGTAGACAATCGCGGTCACCGTGATCATCATGAGCGCACACAGGTACGTGGCCCTCCCCCACGCCCCGACGCGGCCTCGGCGCGCGAGGAAGGTCGAGATGATCGCAACCATGATGTTGGACAGCTCGGTGAAGTAGGACAGGCAATTGATGAGGCGCTCAGGCGCGCCCGCCCAGCCGTGGGCGGCACCCGCGAAGAGCCCCTCCTCGACGTAGGTCGGCGCAGCGTATCCATCAAAGGCCGTAATGATGAGGGTGGCGGCGACGCCCGCCCAGGCGAGGGCGGCGACCACCCAGTAGGCAGCTCGCCTGCGGCGGCTCAGCTCAGTCAGCTCAACCATGCGATCTCAACTCTCCCGGAAGAAAATAGCGGCTATTGAAACAGGTCCGAGTGGGAACCCGTACGAATTGCGGTCACAATGCAGATCTCTGGCTCATCCAGATAGATCAACAGCCAATCCGGCCGAATATGACATTCGCGGAACCCCGCATAGTCCCCGGTCAAGAGATGATCCCTCCGCTGGGGAGGCAACACTTCACCCGTAAGAATGAGATCAATGACCGCTTCGAGCTCCTTGATAGGGAGCCCTCGTTTGCGGGCCCTCTTGAGATCCTTCTTGAATTGACTGGTCATCACGAGGGCACGCTGGCCCCGCTGAGGCTCACGCATCATCGACATCCGCGAACGCTTGTGCCGCGGACGCGTAACGGGTAGCGGCAACACGCCCTGCGGCGATGTCGCGAGCCTCGCGCATAGCTAGCTCGGTTTCAGCGTTATAGCGAGGTTGGCGCAAGTCGAAGGGCAAGCCGCCCTCCATGATCGACTTATGAAGGAATACATTGACAGCATCCGTGAGGTTCATGCCGAACTGGGCATACACCCTCTCGGCTTCTTCCTTCACACTTGGATCCACGCGCATGTTAAGCGTCGCCGTTTTCATATCGCCACACCTTTCAGACGAATGTACGACTTTTATTATACAACGCATCACAGATGTGTGACATATTCCTGCGCTGCGCAGACACCGACATGATTCCCGCAATTGAAGTCGGCATGCTGAAACGGCCGAGGCGGAGTTCAAATCCGGCCGGGGTCAGACCTGGGCGAGGTCCGTGACCTCCGCATCCGTCAGTTCGACGAGGTCGAGGGGGCTCAGCTCGACGCTGAGGCCTCGGCGCCCTCCCGAGACGATCATGGTCTCGTGGTCTAGGCACGCCGAATCAATGAACAGGCGGTGCGAGGTAGTCTGCCCGAGCGGGCTGATGCCGCCCACCACGTAGCCGGTGCGGCGCTGGGCGACGGCAGGGTCAGCCATGGCGGCGCTCTTGGCGCCGGCGGCCTTCGCGATCAGCTTCATGGACAGGTGAGCCAGGGCAGGCACGCAGGCGACGACGAACTCGCCGGTGGGCTCCAGGCGCACCATGAGCGTCTTAAACGCTTGGGTGGGGTCGATCCCCAGTTTTTCAACGGTTTCTTCGCCGAACGCCCGGGCGGCCGGGTCGTGCTCGTACTCGTGGATGGTAAAAGCAACGCCGGCCGCCGTGAGCGCCTCGATGGCGCGGGTGGGGCCACCGCCGTGTTCTTTGTTGTGTTTACGAGCCATGACCCCAGTGTAGGACGCGTCAGAGGATGGATGCGGTCGGGTCGTTGATGACGGCCTTGCCGAAGGGGAAGCAGGTGATCGGGATCATCTTGAGGTTGGCGATGGCCAGCGGGATGCCGACGATCGTAATGGCCTGCGCGGCGGCGGTGGTGACGTGGCCGATGGCGAGCCACAGGCCGGCGACGAGGAACCACACGATGTTCATGAGAGCCGAGCCCGCGCCCGCGCCCGGCTGGTCGACGACGCGCTTACCGAAGGGCCACAGCACGTATTCGGCGATGCGGAAACAGGCCACGCCCACGGGGATCGTGACGACGAAGATGCAGGCGACGACACCCGCGAGGAGGTATCCCAGGAAGAGCGGGAGGCCTCCGAAGAAGAACCAGATGATGTTGAGCAGGGTACGCATGGCGTGTCCTTTCGTTGATCTGTGAACATACTAGTCTGACACGCCGCGCGGCTCAGATGCTCCTGAGTCACCCCTGATTAGCCCCTGATAGCGCCTGCCCGTCTACCATGAGCCCATGAGCATTCCCGAGGCCATCGCCGCTGCCCGCGACCGCATCGACCGCGCGATGTCCGCGTGCGGCCGTACCGATTCGGTGCACCTGGAGCTGGCGGTCAAGACGCGCACGCCCGAGGAGTGCCGGGCCGCCGCCGCTGCCCTGCGCGAGGCGGGCCTGCCCATCTTGCTCGGCCATAACCGCGTGCAGGAGGTACGCGCGACGGTGGAGGCGATCCGCGAGGTGCCCGGCGCGCGCATCCACCTGATCGGGCCCCTGCAGTCCAACAAGATCAACCACGCACTGGCCTGCGTGGACGCGATCGAGTCGCTGGACTCCCCTGCCCTGGCTGCGAAGATCGACGCGCGCGCGACCGGCACGCTCCCTGTGTTCGTCGAGGTGAACGTCTCGGGCGAGGCCACGAAGCACGGCTGCGCCCCCACCGACGTCTCCGAGCTGATCGACGCGGTCGAGGCCTCGGCGCACCTGGAGCTCGCGGGCTTCATGACGGTGGGCCTGAACTCCCCGGTCGAAGCCGACGTGCGCGCCGCGTACGCGCAGCTGCGCGGCATCAGGGACGAGGCCTCGGCGCGCCTGGGCGTCGAAGAGTCGGACCTGGCGCTATCGATGGGCATGAGCCGCGACCTGGAGTGGGCAATCGCCGAGGGGGCGACGATTGTGCGCCTGGGCACGGCGATTTTCGGGGGCCGCCGCGTCTAAGCAGACCGCTCACTCGGGCCGACGCCCCACCCGGTAGGATTGTCCCATGATGACCGTTCTCGCCGGGATGTCCGCGGCGATCCTCGCGCTCGCCCCGATTACCAACCCGATCGGTGGCCTCGCAGCATTCGCGGGACTCACCGCCGGTAATTCTCCGGCCGCTGTGCGCTCGCAGGCGTGGAAGACGGGCATCTACGTGTTCGCGATCCTAGCGGTCTTTGCTGTCAGCGGATCGCTCATCATGCGTTTCTTCGGCTTCGATCTGCCGTCCCTGCAGATCGCGGGCGGCCTGGTCGTCGCGCACTCGGGTTTCTCGATGCTGGAAAACAAGCGCCGTGCCGCCCACGAGGAGGCTCAGCACGCGACCTCCAAGCCGGACGTGTCCTTCTCCCCCATGGCGCTCCCCCTCATCGCGGGGCCCGGCTCGATCGGCGTGGTCATCGCGCTGGCCGCCCGTAACACGGCCATCGGTTTTCATGTCGGCATCGTCCTGGGAATCGCGGTGACGGCCGCCCTCATCGCGCTGCTACTGCGCTACGGCACGCCCTGGATCGACAAGCTGGGTGCCACCGGCGTCGGCGCGATCGTGCGCATTATGGGCTTCCTGATCCTTGTCATCGGCGTCGAGCTCATCATCCACGGAGTGCGCGCGCTCCAGCTCTTCTAAGCGGAAGCCCGCCCCGGCCTCGTCGAAACGACACCGGAGCGGGCAGCCACGACAACGGGGCTCTCAAGGGATGCGGTGCACCCACTCCTCGCGCGCGAACTTCGTCTCGCAGCGCTTCCGTGCGACCTCGAGGTCTGCCTCGGTGATGGTGCCGACCGTGGCGTTGTACTTCTCCTTGAAGTGCTCGAAGAACGCCTGGAGGATTTCCTCGCGGGGAAGGCCGGTCTGGGAGCGCATGGGGTCCACGCGCTTGACGGCGCTGCGGGTGCCCTTATCACGGATCTTCTCCATGCCGATGCGCAGGACTTCGTTCATCTTGATGGCGTCGATGTCGTAGGCCATGGTCACGTGGTGGACCATGTAGCCATTCGCCCAGCGCTTCTGCGCGGCGCCGCCGATCTTGCCGTACTCGGAGGCGATGTCGTTGAGCGGCACGTACGTGGCTTTGATGCCCAGCTTGTCGAGGACCTCCATGACCCACTGATCCAGGTACGGGTAGGCCTGCTCGAAGCTCATTCCCTCCACGAGGGCGGTGGGGATGACCAGCGAGTAGGTGATGCAGTTGCCGGGCTCCATGAACATGGCGCCGCCGCCGGTGACGCGCCGCGACACGGTGATGCCGTAGCGCTCCACGCCGTCGGACTGGATTTCGTTCTGGTAGGACTGGAAGGAGCCGATGACAACCTGGGGGCCGTTCCATTCCCACAGTCGCATGAAAGGTTTGCGGCGTCCAGCGGCCACGTCTTCGACCAGGGTTTCATCCATGGCGACGTTGATCATCGGATCGACGACGGGGCCGTGGATGACATCGAAGTCGATGTCGTCCCACGACAGGGCGGCGCCCAGCGCGCGGCGTACGGCGATGCCGACGGCCTCGGGGGTCACGCCCATGAGGGTGTCGCCTTCGTGGAGGGAGGCCTCCACGCGTGCGGCCAGATCCTTCGCGCTCGACGAGGCCGGGGCCCCTTCGAGGGACGCGGTGATCCGGGTGAGCGCGTCGTCGGGGTCGAGGAAGAAGTCGCCGGACACGCTCACGCGCGCGAGGCGATCCTCCTCCACGTCGGTGTCGACGACGACGAGCTTTCCTCCGGGGACTTTGTATTCTCCATGCATGCCCACGATTGTAGGCGCTCCGCTCACGCCCAGTCGGGCAGGACGCGCACGCCGCCCTTGTCGGCGGAGGCGGCGAGCATGCCGTAGACGCGCAGGGCGTCGGAGACCTTGCGGGCGCGAGGCTTGGAGGGCTTCCACGGGGCGGCGCCCTTTTCGGCGCGGCGTCGCTCAAGTTCCTCGTCGCTCACGTTCGCGCGCAGGATGCGGTTGTTGACGTCGATTTCGATCTCGTCGCCGGTGCGCACGAGGCCGATCGCGCCGCCGGCAGCGGCCTCGGGCGAGATATGTCCGAGGGAGATGCCGGAGGTGCCGCCGGAGAAGCGTCCGTCGGTGATGAGTGCGCACTTCTTGCCCAGGCCCAGGCCCTTGAGGTAGGAGGTCGGGTAGAGCATTTCCTGCATGCCGGGGCCGCCCTTGGGGCCCTCGTACAAGATAACGACGACGTCGCCTTCCTTGACTTGCTTGCTGAGGATGGCCTCGACGGCTTCCTCCTGGGATTCGACGACGAAGGCCTTACCGACGAAGTGGAAGAGGGACTCATCGATGCCGGCGGACTTGATGATCGCGCCGTTGGCCGCGATGTTGCCGTAGAGGACGGCCAGGCCGCCGTCCTTCGTGTAAGCGTGCTCGACGGAGCGGATGCAGCCGGAAACGGAGTCGGTGTCGAGGGACTCGAAGAGGTTGGCGGTCGAGAAGGCCTGGGTGGTGCGCACGCCGCCGGGGGCGGCGAGGAAGCGGTGCTTAGCCTCGTCGGTGGCGCGCCCGCTGCGCACGTCCCACGCCCCCAGCCAGTCGGCCAGGTTGTCGGAGTGGACGGAGTGGACGTCGCGGTGGAGCAGGCCGGCGCGGTCGAGCTCGCCGAGGAGGGCGGGGATGCCGCCGGCGCGGTGGACGTGCTCGATGTGGTAGGTCGTGGAGTTGGGGGCGACCTTGCACAGGCAGGGCACGCGGCGCGAGATCGCGTCGATGTCGTCGAGCGTGAAGTCGACGCCGGCCTCGTTGGCGATGGCGAGGATGTGCAGGACGGTGTTGGTGGAGCCGCCCATGGCCACGTCCAGGCTCATGGCGTTCTCGAAGGCGGCCTTCGTGGCGATGGAGCGCGGCAGGACCGAGTCGTCCTCGTTGTCGTAGTAGGCGCGGCACATGTCGACGATGCGCGTGCCGGCCTCGGTGAAGAGCTTCTTGCGTTCGATCTGGGTGGCCAGGGTGGTGCCGTTGCCGGGCAGGGCCAGGCCGATGGCCTCGTTGAGGCAGTTCATGGAGTTCGCGGTGAACATGCCGGCGCAGGAGCCGCAGGTGGGGCACGCGTTGGCTTCGATGCTGGCGAGCTGGTTGTCGCTGACGGAGTCGTCAACGGCCATGACCATGGCGTCGATGAGGTCGAGGCGGTGTTCGACGACGCCCTCGACGGCGGCGCCGGACTCCATGGGGCCGCCGGAGACGAAGATGGTCGGGATGTTCAGGCGCATAGCGGCCAGGAGCATGCCGGGGGTGATCTTGTCGCAGTTGGAGATGCACACGAGGGCGTCGGCGCAGTGGGCGCTGACCATGTACTCCACGGAGTCGGCGATGAGGTCGCGGCTGGGCAGGGAGTAGAGCATGCCGTCGTGGCCCATGGCGATGCCGTCGTCGACGGCGATCGTGTTGAATTCCTTGGCGACGCCGCCGGCTGCTTCGATGGCTCCGGCGACGAGGTCGCCCATGTTCTTCAGGTGCACGTGGCCGGGCACGAACTGGGTGTAGGAGTTGGCGATGGCGATGATCGGCTTGCCGAAGTCGCCGTCCTTCATGCCGGTGGCGCGCCACAGGGCGCGTGCTCCGGCCATGTTGCGGCCTTGGGTGGATGTTGCCGAGCGCAGCGGGCGACTCATGATGTGCCTTTCTTTTGCCTTGTAATGAATCAACAGTAGGAGCGTGAGCGCCGCGTTTCCGTGCGGGTTTCGTCTCATGGACGAGGCCGGGGCTGGGTGGGGGTGGTTTTCGCGCGGTATTTCGGGGGGCTGTGGTGAGAGGGTCGCCGTGTCAGTGGGTGGACGCTTGTGGGCGTGATTGCAAGGAAAACGCAAGGGGTGCGTGCGTGAATTAGCGTCTTGCCAGATGAGTGGTTGATCGCATTGGTCACGGTATGGACATCCGGCCTCGTTCTCGACACGCGAAACGTAGGCTGGGTGCACAGATTAGAGAAAGGACTGCGATGACCATTCGCACCACTCATGTTGGTTCCCTGCCCCGTACCCCCGAGCTGATCGAGGCGAATCGTGCGCGCCGTGAGGGTTCGCTCGGCGAGGCTGACTTCACGTCGCTGCTGCAGGATCAGGTTGACGGCGTTGTGAAGCGTCAGGCTGAGATTGGCCTGGATATCGTCAATGATGGCGAGTACGGTCACGCGATGATCGACACGGTTGATTACGGCGCGTGGTGGACGTATTCCTTCTCGCGTTTCGGCGGTCTGTCGTTTGAGGACGTGCAGCGTTTTGATGTGCGTCCCCCGGCCGGCCGTGACGGTCGTCTGTCTTTCTCGTCGTTCGCTGAGCGCCGCGACTGGCAGCGTTTCGCGGACGCGTACGCGGATCCGGATTCGGGCATTCACATTGCGAACCGCAACCCGATCGCGTTCCCGACGATTACGGCTGAGCTGACCTATATCGGTGCTGAGGCCGTGGATCGCGATATCGCGGGCACGAAGCACGCGCTGGAGGCTGTGGGCAAGCCCGTGTCGGATGGTTTCGTGGCGGCGATTTCGCCGGGTTCGGCGGCTCGCGTGGCTAACGCGTTCTACGAGGACGACGAGGCCGTGGTGTGGGCGTGCGCGGATGTGCTACGCGAGGAGTACAAGCGTATTACGGACGCGGGCCTGACGGTGCAGATTGATGCGCCGGATATCGCGGAGGGCTGGGATCAGATGAACCCGGAGCCGTCCGTTGAGGATTACCGCGCGTTCTCTCGCGTGCGTATTGATGCGCTGAACCACGCGCTGGAGGGCATTGACCCGTCTCTGGTGCGTTTCCACGTGTGCTGGGGTTCGTGGCACGGCCCGCACACGACGGATATTGCGTTCAAGGACATCGTGGATCTGGCCCTGCTGGTCAACGCGAATGGCCTGACGTTTGAGGCGGCGAATGCTCGCCACGCGCACGAGTGGACGATTTGGCGCGACATCGAACTGCCCGAGGGCAAGTACCTGATCCCGGGCGTCGTGTCGCATTCGACGAATGTTGTGGAGCACCCGGAGCTGGTGGCACAGCGCATCCGCCAGTTCGCGGACATCGTGGGTGACGAGCGTGTCGTGGCGTCGACGGACTGCGGCCTGGGCGGCCGTATCTACCCGTCGATCGCCTGGGCGAAGCTGGAGGCTCTTGCCGAGGGCGCTCGTCTCGCATCGAAGTGATCGCCTGATTGCTGGCCTGGGGGCGCGCGGGGTGGATGAGTATCCACCCCGCGCGCTTTTCCCAGGGTTTTCTCAGCCAAAGCTCCCTGTTCTTTGAGCTTGGCGTCACACAATGGATCGTGTGTTGCAGCCCCCCGTTTCCGGGTCGGCTTGCCGCGGTGGGGATCGCACGCCGCGTCGGGTTCCGGGATTGGGGGCTGCGGCGCGTTTGGGGTCATCTGATCATCCCCATCTCAATTCACTTCTCCGTCATGCGGACAACGGAGCCCTTTCTTCGTTATTCTGGAAGTAAGCACCCATTGTTGAGGCTGTTCGAGGGAGAACATCATGGGAGCAAACAACAGGGAGGGCTCGCACTCCATCCGTTCGCGCGTTAGTTTGCTCGCTACCGCTCTTGTCATCGTCGCCACGGCTTGTGGCTGCCAACAGACCACGCCCGCGGCGGAGGGGCCGTGGGCGGCCGACATTGAGCAGGCGCGCAGTGAATGGGCGTCCAACGAATTCGTTCAGTCTGTCCTGGCCGACTCTGCCATCAGCGAGGCCGAGCTCCAGGACATGCGTCAGCGTGTGCTGAGCTGCCTGACAGACAAGGGCGTCACCGGCGCATCGTTTGGCCCGAGCGGCGACCTGAGCATCCCCGATCAGCCGGTCGGCTCCTCCATATCTGAGGAACAGCAACAAGAATTCGTCCATGCCTGTTCCATCGATGCCGGTCAGCCGATCATCGAGGCGCTCGAGTTCGACATGCGAGTCAACCCAGATCACCGGGATATCAACGAGCTGTACACGCAGTGTTTGATCCGCAACAAGGCGGTCGAGCCGTCCTTCACGGCCCAAGAGCTCGCGCGCGCTGTCGAGAGCGGAACGCCTCTCGACAGCGCATTGCCTTTCATCGACCCATCCCAGGGTCCCGACATTTTGCACCGATGCCTCGAGGACCCCAGCACATGACCACAACCACCCTCAAGGAGTTGAGATGGCATCTTCTCGCCGCTGGCTCGCCCTCACCGCGTTTGTCGCCCTGATCGCCGGTGCGGGTGGGGTCAGCGCGGGTATCCTCATCGCCTCGCCGCCCACCCCGGCCTCGCTGAGTTCGCCATCCGTCCCGTCGACGGTCCCCGTCACCACACGCGAGTTCACCGATACGCGCTCCCTCACCCTCACGATTCCCCCGGCCTCGCCTCACGAGCTCACCTCCCCCATCGCCGGGCGCATCACGGCCCTCCAGGCAGCACCGGAAACTCCCGTCACGTCAGGTTCCATTCCCTGCGAGATTGATGGCCTTCCCCTTCTTGCCTTAGCCCTGTCCACTCCTCTCTATCAGGACGTGGTGGACGGAGCGACCGGACCAGACATTGCGGCCCTGAACGCTGAGCTTGCGCGGCTCGGATATGGGGCTCCCGCGGAATCTCAGCGGGTGACGACCTCCACGCGCGCGGCCCTGGCCTCGGCGATGGGCGTGAACGACGGAGCTGGTGGCGTTCCCTCCCGTATCGAAGCCTCTCACGTCCTGTGGATTCCCGCGCCGACCGTCACCCCCTCGTCGGTCCCCGTTCGCCTGGGTGACAGCGTCGATACGAGCACTGTTCTCCTCGCCCTTGAGGACTCCCGCGACGCCTTGCGCCTTTCCGTCCCACCGGACGCCTATCCCGCGGACCACGTCATCACTCTGGGGGAGACGGACTACCCCGTTCCCGCTGACGGCGTGATCACCGACCCCGCCTTGACGGCGACGATCCTCTCCTCGCGCGAATACACGGACTTCGTCCGCTCCGCCCCGAGCGGCGATGGACCCGTTCAGCTGCCCGTCTCCTGGAAGCTCGCCGCCCCCATCACCGTCACGGTCATCCCGCCGGCCTCAGTGATCGGAGACGCGACGAACGCGTGCGTCTTTGCAAGCGGCACGCCGATTCCCGTCTCTATCGTTTCTTCCCAGCTCGGCCGAACCTACGTCCTGCCAACGACCCCGCTCTCCGCCGTCGACACCGCCGTCGAGGGACGCTCATGTCCGTCGAGCTAGACAACGTCGGGCACAAATTCGCCGCAACCCCGTGGCTCTTTCGCCATCTGAGCGCCCGCTGCGAGGACGGTGCCCTCACCGCCATCATCGGCCCGTCCGGTTCTGGCAAATCAACGCTGCTGTCGCTGATCGCGGGATGGGAGACTCCGACCGAGGGAACGATCAGCGTCCCCCATCCGACTGGTCCGCAGAGTCCCCGCATTGCGTGGGTCTTCCAGAACCCGTTCGGCGTCCGCGCGCGCAGCGCGATTGACCACGTCGCGCTGCCCCTGCTGGCCCGCGGTATGAGCCGGGCGCAGGCCGATGTCGAGGCGAACCGGCTCCTCAACGCTTTCAACCTGGCGCATCTGGCGACCCGCCCATTTCGGGATCTGTCGGGCGGCGAGGCTCAGCGTGTGCTCCTCGCGCGCGGGCTCGCTTGCGCCCCCACCCTGCTCCTCGTAGATGAACCAACCGCGCAGCTTGATCAGTCCACGGCGCGCGACATCGCCTCCACACTCGGCTCGCTGCGCGAGGAGGGGGTGAGCGTCGTGATCGCGACGCACGATCCGTCGATTCGCGCGCAGTGCGACGCCGTCATTGACCTCGCCCGCTTCCAGGAGGAGGAGCGATGAGCACACTCTCGTGGCGAGCACTCCTGTCCGAAGCCTGGAGGGACTGCCTGAGCGGGACGGCCCGCGTCGGGATGCTGACTATCCTGGCCACCGCCCTGGTCGGAGGCGCGATCTGCGCCGATGCGTTCTCGCTTCGTTCCGTCAGCGTTGAGGCGGCCTCTTTTCGTGTCCATCTGGGATCGGTGCGCGTCCTCCAAGCGCAAGGCAGCATCGACGGGGCCACTTGCGATGCGCTGTCGCGAATCCCCGGGGTGCATGCAGGAGCCGTTCGCTCGGTCGAATCCGGCTTGTCTCCGCTCGCCCTTCCTGCCTCGTCGCTGCCCCTGTATGAGGTCACGCCCGGAACCGTCTCTCTCCTGGGGACAACAACGGCCGATCCGACGGGAATTCTGCTCCCTGAGCAGGTAGCCGAGGACCTCGGCACCACTCAAGGAGCCCTTCTCCCCCTCGCACACGGGCAGGCCGAGGTCGCGGGCACCTACCCGTGGGACGAGAACGACGGGCGTCGTCCCGGCTACGCCTACGCGGCTCTTGCCCCCGTGCCAGCGACGGGGACCTTCGATGAGTGCTGGTACGAATCCTGGCCGCACAGCGACGACGTCGATGCCCTGGTGCGCTCAACCCTTGTTGGAAGCGACGACCAGAACGCGCAGGTCCTGGCCATGAACCCTACGCGCGGGACGACCTTCGACGCGGCGGAACAACTGAGCCATAGGCCAACCTGGTGGGCGTGGATCGCCGCGAGCGCAATCGGTGCGACCCTAGGGGCCGCCTCCACGTGGTGGCGCCGCCTCGAGATCGCCTCGGCTCTGCACGCTGGGCTCCGCACATCGGATACGACATTCCTTCAACTGCTTGAGGCCGTGGCGTGGGTGGGCGGCGCATGCGTCCTCACCTCCGGCATGTGCCTCACAATCCTGAGCGGAGCGGCGCCCGGGGATCGCTCCGATCTCATGCGTTTGGTCGCCACCGAGGGGGTCTCTGCCGCGTCGTGGACGCTCATCGGTGTCGCAATCACAGCCATGGCGATCCGCGAACGCCAGCTGTTCGTGTTCTTTAAGGGCCGATAGGTACCCGCGCGTGATCGCGCCTACAATTGGTGTATGAACATCCTCGTGATTCAAAACGACCCGATCGTTCCGGTGGGTCAGCTGTCCGCCTTCCTCGGCGGTCACGAGGTGGTGCGCGCCTGGGAGGACCCGCAGCGCCTCCAGGACCTGGCGGCCGCTCCCCTGCCGGATGCCCTCATCCTGCTCGGTGGCCGGGCGAACGCCTACGACGACGAGGCGTGGCCGTGGCTGGAAGCCGAACGCGAGCTGCTGCGCCGCTGCGTGCGCGCCAACATCCGTGTGCTCGGCATTTGCCTGGGTGCCCAGCTGATTGCCGCGACCTTCGGCGGGCGAGTGAGCGTGGCAGACCCGGCGGGCCCCGAATATGGCGTTATTCCCCTGACGTGGGGCACGAATGACCAGGCGGGCGGCGGCGGAGCCGTCCCCCTGCGCATGGCCCTGGCCTCGACCCACACGGTGTTCGCCGACCACGGCGACGCCATCGTGGAGCTCCCCCGCGGCGCGCGCGAGTGGGCGCGCTCGGACAAGTACACGCAGATCTTCTCCTACGGCACCGCCCTGGGCGTCCAGTTCCACCCCGAGGTCACGCGCGAGACCGCGACCGTGTGGGCGGAGAATAACGACCGGGTCGACACCGAGGACATTGTGGTCGGCTACGATGCCCACGAGGGCGAGCTGGCCTCCACATGCAAGACGCTCGCCGACTGGGTGTGCGGCGTCTTCTAAGGCGCAAACAGAATCGCAGTGTGGGCACCCCCACGCGGCACCCACACTGCGATTGACAAGCGGGCCTCGTCGCAGCGAGCGGAGATGAGGCTCGGCTCTTATTTTAGAGGAAAAAGCCGCAGCTACAAGGCTTTTTCAGGAACCAAGACCACCACGTGGGACGGCTTGACAACGCTCCCGTTCACGGCCTCGTCCCCGCGCACGACGCACCCCGGTCAGGGGGCCGCGACCTGCACGAACGATCCGGTGCCGTACGCCCACACGCGGCGCTCGGCGGCCGAGATGAACACGGCCTGGCCGCGGCTCAGTTCCACGCTGTCCCCGCCCTGTTCCTCGCTCACGTGCAGGGTGACCGACCCGGAGGTCGCGATGACGATGCGCGGGCCCTCACCTGGCACGGCGACCTCGTCCACGCGGGACGTGTGCTTGCCGGGTGCCAGCGTCGTCACCGACAGCTCGAACTCCTGGGCGGGCGCCAGGAAACGGTCCGTCGTCGCCGAGGGATGCTCGGGCGCCACGCGCACGGGCGGCAGCGCCGAAAACTCGGTGATCTCCACGAGCTGGGCGGAGTCCACGTACTTGCCTGTCAGGCCCGCGCGCACGACGTTGTCGGAGGAGGCCATGACCTCGATGCCCAGACCCGACTGGTAGGCGTGGATCTGGCGCGGCGGAATGTAGACGGCTTCGCCCGGGCGCAGGGACACCGGGTTCATGAGGAAGGCGACGATGATGCCCGGATCGCCCGGGTGCTTCTCCCCCAGGACGCTCACGAGCTCGTCGGTGCGCGGCGAGGCGGACGTGCCCGACGCGAGGCGGGAGCGGCACGCGGCCACGAACTCTTCGACGCGCTCGGGGGTGGCCGGGGAGTCCTCGTCGAACAGCCAGGTGGCCAGGGAGCGCAGGCCCCCGCGCACGGTCGCGAGGTTGAGGCGGTGGCGCAGGCGGTCGGCGAGCTCACCCTCCAAGCCGACGAGAAGCTGGCGGGCCTTGCGCGGCACGCGGAAGCCGACGAGCGCGCTGAACTCGGTGAGCGCGTAGATCATCTCCGGCTTGTGGTTCATGTCCCGGTAGACGCGGCGCGTGTCCGTGCGCTCGATGCCCAGGACCTCCTCGCGCAGGTAGCCTTCGCGCGCGATCTCCTTCGTCGGATGCACCTGAAGGCTCAGGGTTTGGGCGGGGGCAATGATCTTCGCCAGGTACGGCAGGGTCGGCCCGAAGGCGTAGAGCAGGCCTCCGCCGAGGGCTCGCTTGGGGTCCTCGCCGATGTGCTCGGCGAGCGTGTGTCCATCCGTCAGCAGCGTCGGTCCGTCCGGGTGGGCGCCGAACCACACCTCGGACACCGGGTCGTCCCCGGCGGCGGCCCCCAGGAACTCGGGGATCGCGTTCGTGGAGCCCCACGCGTCAGCTTTCGTCCAGCCGATCAGTCTTTCCATAGGTTGAATCCTATCGGTATCGGGCGCGTCAACACGCGAGGGACGAGGCCGTGGCCCCATCCCCCGCGCGCTCGCGCCTGTCAGGAGCTGGGTTGATCGGCGGTTTCGCGCGCCTCGAGGGCGGCAAGTGCCCCGCCGCGCGCACGGAGCTCGGCGTAGGTGCCGGTCTCCACGACGCGGCCCGCGTCCATGACGATGATCTGGTCGGCGTCGCGCACAGCGCTGATGCGGTGGGCAATCTCAACGATGGTGCGGCCCGTCGCGACGCGCGCGATCCCCTCGCGCACGCGCCCTTCGGTGTCGGGGTTCTGCAGGTGTGCGCCATAGAAGGTGCCGGGATCCAGTGCGTCCAGCGTGCCCACCGTGACCGGGATCTCCAGCCAGCGGGCGCGGGTGCGGATCACCTCGATGACCTGCGGATGGGTGCCGGCCTCGACGAAGTAGCCGGGGGCCTTGCTGGTGCTGGCCCGGCGCAGCATGGTCATCGCCTCGGCGGCCGCAGTGGCTTCGTCCAGCAGCGAGGCGTTGGCCACCTCCATGCCGGTGAGGTCGATGATCATCTGCTGGAAGACCATCAGCGCTTCCAGGCGGCCCTGCGAGATCTCGGCCTGGTAGGGCGTGTAGGCCGTGTACCAGCCGGGGTTCTCCAGCACGTTGCGACGGATCGGCTCGGGGGTGAGGGTGCCGTGGTAGCCGCTGCCCAGATAGCTGCGCCAGATCTGGTTGCGGGCTGCCAGTTCGGCTAGTTCGGCCAGCGCCGCCGCTTCGGTCCTGGCCTCGCCGATGGACAGCGCGGGCTTGTTGCCCGGATCCAGCAGGATGCTGGCCGGCACCGTTTCGGCCACCAGCGCATCCAGCGAGCCGGCACCGATGGTGGCCAGCATCTGCGTCACGTCGTCCCCGGCGGGGCCCACGTGACGCGCCACGAATTCATCCTGTTCCTGCGCCAGCAGTCCGGCCAGGGATCCCGAGTCGTTCCGATCCGTCATGATGGTCTCAGTCCTTCAGTGCCTGTTGGTAAGCGTCGGCGGACAGCAGCGCGTCCAGGTCGGCAGGGTTGGCCGGCTTGATGCGGAAGAGCCAGCCGCCCTCGAAGGGCTGCTCGTTGACCAGCTGCGGGGCATCGCCCAGCGCGTCGTTGCCGGCCACGATCTCGCCGGCGATGGGGGCGTAGACATCGGAAGCCGCCTTGGTGGATTCGACCACGCAGCAGGCCTCGTTGGCCTCGACCGAACGGCCGGCCTCGGGCAGCTCCACGCGCTTGTCGTACTGGTCGACAACGTCGTAG